>ERZ791615.50-NODE-50-length-59558-cov-5.55281_pt1 | contig 59558 bp, 48 predicted proteins | sample MGYA00510273_ERZ791615 | MGnify/ENA primary metagenome ERZ791615 (study PRJEB30046, sample SAMN00715185) | human gut metagenome | study: EMG produced TPA metagenomics assembly of the A metagenome-wide association study of gut microbiota in type 2...
TAACTATCAAATTGTTACTTTTTGAAATGTTAACGGATTTTCGTGGACAGCAGTGAATTATATTCAATCTTGTGCGATTCAAGTCGCTCAGTCAGCAATCTTATCAATAGCCTTGGACGTGTGGAACGCTATGATGCCACACAGGTCCATTGCATATCATTTTCAAAGGCTTCGGACATTGTTGATGGGATTAATCAATGCTGAGTTTGCTCGTTTATTGTCACAAATTTCCCAAGATGCCGTTATCATAGAAAACACAACTAAATAACGTTGTGAAAGTAAAGAGGTATGGGGATGTAGCAACCATGAGTTGACTATTTATCGTGACTTAGTAGCTAACAAAGTCGTAGAGCAAGCTAAAGTGTCTAATCCAAAGATTTCAAAGAAGGCGTTGATTGAACTTGTTGCACAGGAAACAGGTAAGATTAACAATATCGGGATATTCACAGGACAAAACAACTTAGGAAAGATACTAATGATTTGCCGTGATTGTCTTATACAAGGCGTAGAACCACCAATAGACAATGCTCTTCTTAATCGTTCAAACATATACATCTTGGGGAGACAGCTTTCATTCCCAACAGATAAAACATCAATGTCAAACTAAAAGTATAGAAGTATGAAAACATTTGATTCTATAACATTGGTAAACGGAAAAGTACTTAAACTCTTTGGAGGCCAAAAGCATAGAAACAACAATACGATAAGATATTTTTGTGAACATGCTAATTTCTTTTACGAGCATAAAGATACCATCTTTGACAATAGCCGTATGTTCTTAGCTCCTGTTTATCTAAACGGAGATTGTATCTATACGTTAGGAGGATTGTTGGAATGGTGGAAGCATATGCCCCAAATGGCTACTCTCAAGAATGAAGGTGTAACACATTATATAATTGCTGTATCATCATCTTGTTCAAAAGGTTTCATCACTGTAACTATGTCGGGCGAAGTCAAAGAGTTTCCTTTTCTCAGCGACTATGCAGACAGAATACGTAGCTTATACGGATATTGTAGCCGATACAGTAAGACTGCACGTGATTATGAGCATCTAAGCCTCAAGAATGTGTATGATACAGTTGCATCATTAGCCAAGCAAAGAGAGGAGGAAAGGAAAATTGAAAAGATATGGAGTCCATACAAAGACAACATAGAATTGCTATATAAGCACAGAGAAGAAATCCTTACTCATAAAGATTGGGCGATGGCTGCAATACCACTTAAAGTATATATGGTACAGCTACCAATCCATATTGGCACGATGCTGAAGCTTTGGGCAAATGAAGACAAGTGGCTGACACATCCTTGTGTATGTGGCCACAAAGCTTTCATATACAGTTTTGCAGGTAGTCCGTTGAGCGGAACAACATCCATATCCTACAAATGTGTACATTGCCACAAACAAGGCAATGCTCAAGTAGATGGCTTTCTCTGTCGAGCACATACTCTTGCCGTTACACAACAAGAATTATCCAAAGAGGCTGAAGGTATAGAAGCTATTACATTGAAAGAAATTATAGACAATTTAAAAAGAACAAATTAATCGGTATCGTCCGACCAATGTATTCAAACACAAAGGTTGCTGAGATAACGATAGACAATGTCCTCTATGCGCTTGACTCCACAACTATCTCAACAAGCATTGTTCTGGTTGCATGGGCATTGGGCAAGTATAGCAAAGGCGCAGTCAAAATGCACACACTGCTGGATCTTCGTGGAAGCATTCCGGCAAATATCCATATTACAGATGGAAAATGGCATGACAGCAATGAATTGGATGAGATTGTGCCTGAACCATTTGCGTTCTATATGATGGACAAAGCATACGTTGATTTCATCGCTTTGTTTCGCTTTCACAAAGCCGGTGCATATTAGATAAGTCGTCCCAAAGACAATATGAGATACGAGGTCGTTAACCATAGTCTAGACTTTGATCCAAGTACAGGAATCTGTGGCGATTTCATCATAAAACTGACTACCCATAAGTCGAAGAAACTCTATCCAGAACCTATCAGGATGGTTTATAACAAGACCCAATATCTAAATCATTTGATAAGCACAAATACTATTTAGCAAAATTCCAAACTATTCATCGTTAACTATTCTTAGCATAGTTTTTTCGTCTTTTTCAAAATAAGACTGTAATTTTACACTCACTTTCCAAAATGGGGAGTTGTTCTTTTATTTATTGACAAGCATCAAGAGACTGTTTAAGTACAGAACCAACCGAGCAGATTAGCCATTGCCACGGTGGTAAAATAGATGTGAGTTTAAGGCTTGATTATTCATCTTTAAATTAAAATTTTATGGCAACATCAAAAACATCAGAAATCATTTTAGGTCGTGTGGAGCACATCAACGCTTCACACTTTAATTGTTTGTCTTTCGCCAAGGCTTCAGACATGGTGAATGGCATTAACGTGCGTCTCAGCAACATGGCAGGTGGCTATCCATTTTCATTCGGAGGTGTATCTTGGCGTGATAGTGAGACGCTTTATCTATGTGGTGAGTTTTCGGACTCATCAGAAAAGCATCTGTTGGTACAAGAGGATATGCAACGTCAGACAAGTGGCTTTGCTGCCAAACGTTTCATCAAGAAAAGAAACAGTAACCTCATCCGCCAAGATTTTGCCGATTTCCGCATACAATGGATGCTCTACGTTGTATGGCAGAAGTGTATGGGTAATGCCGACTTTGCAAATTTACTCTTAAAGCTACCACATGACGCTATCATCATAGAGGACACTACCAAGCAACATGGTGACACCAAAGAAGTTTGGGGATGTACCAATACAGAGTTGGCTATAAGAAGAGCTGAGCTTAAAAAGAAAGTTACAAGACAGGCTAAGTCGGACAATCCAAAGATTAGCAAGGCAGCATTGAAGCGTATAATTAATAGTGAGACTTGCAAAGTCAATGGCATTGGAACGTTTGTCGGTCAAAACAACTTAGGCAAGATTCTCATGATTTGCCGTGATTGTCTTATACAAGGCGTAGAACCACCAATAGACTACAACCTCTTGGAGACGAAAGATATTCACATTTTAGGCAAACGTATTTCATTCATAAAATAGATTAGAACATGACACATAGTAACACAGAACAACCAAAGAACAGCATCACATTAATGAATGGTGCTGTACTTGAGTGTATCCCAAAAGAATCACATCAAGGCGACTTTGTACCCGATAAGATGAAATTGGATGCAACAGGTACATATTTGAGTTTAGGCAACAAGCCTTGTAAGCCACAACCACGAACATCAGAAGAATTTGAACGACAGAAGAAGCTCTTCACGGATAACGCTTTCTACCTTTTGGCGCATCAAGAGCGTATCATGCGTGACAGTAGAATGTTTCTTGCTCCTGTAGCTGTACAAAACGGACTCGCCTACACAGGTACTTCGGAATTCAATGCTCCAACATTGGGCATATACTTGGAATGGTGGAATGAATGTTCTATGGCTTTACGAGTAGATAAAGAGAACCGAAGAAGCCTTGTATTTCACTTGGCAGGCAGTCCGTTAAGCGGTGCGAACCACTGTGCCGAGGTTTACGAGGATGGCAGGACAGAATCGGTACAAGTTTCTTCATTTATAAGCCATTGGCGACCATTCGCTGCTATCAATACACGCTATGACGAAGCAAAGCACATGTATCAAGCCTACACACTTGAACAGGTGCTCGAAATCTTACATGCTGAAGATGGTGAAAGATGGGACTATTCAGCAGAAATCAATGAACGCTTTATGCAATCTGAGATAAACGAATTGAAAAAGAAAGTAGAGCGACTAACCAAAGAATCAGAAAAATGGTACTCTATGTATGCAGATACCTATATGAAGTACAAGGATGCTGAGATTCGTGAGGCTTTTTCAACTTTTCAATCCTTCAGAGAGGAGTGTGAGGCTCAAATCAACTCTATCAAGATGCGTAAGCGAGCATTGAAGGCTGAACTGAAAAGCGGTCGCATGGATAACATCACTTATCAGCGCACATTAACGCCGCTGAATAAACAAACAAGAGAGTTGGAGTTTAGGGTAAGCACCCAAAAGTATGAGTTAGTTAACAAATACCTCTCAGAGGGTATAAGTTACAATACGATAGAAAGTTACATGAATAAAAAGAATAACATTTAAAAGTAAGAACAATGATTGAAAAAGTAAATCCAAGCCATCCGGATAAGGTGGCAGACCGTATCGCAGGAGCTATTGTAGACCTTGCGTACTCAAAGGTAGAGAATCCGAAAATTGCAGTTGAAGTACTGCTCGGACATGGTGTTGTCAATCTCATTATTGAGAGTAGTGTGAACATTTCAGAGGCTGAGACTGAGGATATTGTTAGCCGTATCACTAAGCGTAGAGACTTGAAAGTATCTCTCGTAATGGTAGCTCAAGACCCAATACTTGCAAGCAACCAAGACGGAGAAATCCGCTGTGGCGACAATGGTATTTTCAAGGGCATTCCATTGACTGACGAGGAGAAAGAACTCAGCAAAATAGCCCACGACATCTATGAGAGTTACCCTTCGGATGGCAAGTATGTATTAGCTGACGGTAAATTGATTATCTGTCAAAGTAACGCCAAGACTGAGGACTTAAAGAAGCTCTATCCAAATGCTGTTATCAATCCTCTTGGAGATTGGAGTGGCGGAACAGATGTCGATTCGGGTGCAACAAACAGAAAGTTGGGCAGTGATATGGCGCAATCAGTTTCGGGTGGCGGTCTAATGGGAAAGGACCTTTCCAAGGCAGATGTTTCCGTGAATATCTACGCTTTCTTGAAAGCTCAAAAAACAGGCAAGCCTGTGGAGTTGTTTTGTGCCATCGGTGACACAGAGATAGATGGTAAGCCTTATCGTGAAATAGTGGAAATCGCTCGTAACTACATCACGAGAATTGGCGGATTCGAGAAATTTGCCGAGTGGGGATTGTTCTAATAAGCAAGTGACATGTACAAATTTGATATAGACATAACTCCATCCCTCAACGGAAAAGAAATTCATTTGGAAGGCATTTGTGAAATGTATACCATTATGCAGCTGACAGGTCATACCAATGAACGCACGTTCTACAAATATGTGAAGGCAACACCCGAGCAAGTTGCAAAGCTATTGGATTTCAACTCTATCGGATAGCTATCCTATCGGGGATAAGCAGGGACGGTATCGGGGACGGTTTTGGATAAAATGTACAAGAAAGGGGATTTGTTGACAATCAAGCTATTACGTCAACGAATCCCCTAACTTATTGAGTTTAAATTAATTCATCTTTATTTGAGTGGCTGTTTATCGGTATTCCGACTATTCCCACTCAATTGTTGATGGTGGCTTAGACGAGATGTCATAGCAAACTCGGTTTACACCACGCACCTTATTAATGATTTCATTACTTACCTTTGCCATAAAATCGTAAGGCAGATGCGCCCAGTCGGCAGTCATGGCATCTGTAGATGTAACAGCGCGCAGAGCAACAGGATGCTCATATGTACGTTCATCACCCATAACGCCAACAGAGCGTACGGTAGACAGAAGCACCGTACCTGCCTGCCATATCTGGTCATAAAGCGACACCTCAATCTCGCCGTTATGCATGTCAGCAGGCACACCTGCTGCCAACACACGACGCGCTTCTTCACCGCTAAGCTTAACCTTATAGTCGCGCAAGCCACGGATAAAGATGTCATCGGCATTCTGAAGAATGCTAACCTTCTCAGGCGTGATGTCGCCAAGAATGCGCACGGCAAGACCAGGACCTGGGAACGGATGACGTGTTATAAGGTGCTCAGGCATTCCCATTGAGCGGCCAACACGACGAACCTCATCCTTGAACAACCACTTCAGAGGTTCACAAAGCTGAAGGTTCATCTCTTTAGGAAGGCCGCCCACGTTATGATGACTCTTGATAACCTTTCCCGTGATATTTAACGACTCTATACGGTCGGGATATATGGTTCCCTGTGCAAGCCATTTGGCACCTGTCTGCTTCTTTGCTTCTGCGTTAAACACCTCAACAAAATCGCGACCGATGATTTTGCGCTTCTGCTCAGGATCTGTTACACCTGCCAAATCGGCAAAGAACTTAGCGCTTGCATCAACACCAATAACATTCAGGCCAAGACACTTATAGTCTTCCATGACATCGCGGAACTCGTTTTTGCGAAGCATGCCATGGTCAACAAATATACATGTAAGGTTCTTGCCGATAGCCTTATTGAGAAGTACGGCAGCTACGCTTGAGTCGACACCACCCGAGAGACCAAGAATGACCTTATCGTCACCAAGCTGAGCCTTAAGCTCATTTACGGTAGTCTCAACAAATGAGTCGGCGCTCCAATCTTGACGGCTTCCACAAATGTCCACAACAAAATTTTTCAACAACTGTGTTCCCTGTAATGAATGGAACACTTCAGGATGGAACTGTACAGCCCACACAGGCTCGCTTTCTGAAGCATAAGCAGCAAACTTAACGTTAGCCGTTGAAGCAATACATTTATATCCCTCAGGGATAGCAGTTATTGTGTCACCATGGCTCATCCACACCTGCGAGTTCGGCACGAAACCCTTAAACAGGGCATTGTCGGCATCAAACTGCTCAAGGTTGGCACGTCCATACTCGCGAGAATCTGCAGCCTCAACCTTTCCACCTTGCGCATACGACAGATACTGAGCACCATAGCAGATGCCCAATACAGGAAGGCGACCGATAAACTGGCTGAGATCTACCTTAAAGGCCTCTTTGTCATGAACCGAATAAGGACTTCCACTAAGGATTACACCAATGACGCTTGGATCATCCTTCGGAAACTTATTGTAAGGCATAATCTCGCAGAAGGTGTCAAGCTCGCGCACACGGCGGCCGATGAGCTGCGTGGTCTGCGAACCGAAATCAAGTATGATAATCTTCTGTTGCATTTATTTATAATGTTAAATTATTGTTGTTATTACTTAATGCTTTATCACTTATATCAATGAGCGACAAGTTACAACTTGTTTTTAAGTTTCGTGTTACAACTCCTTAAGAAACGTCTCAGCATGACTCAAGGTGTCAAGTTTGCCTATATCCAGAAGTTTGAGATCGCTCTTTGCATATCCAATAATGCGGCGTTTAGCACATGCTGCAAGGTAGAAATCGACAATAGAAAACTCGTCAGGCCATTGCTCCATCAAGTTGAAAAGACGAGGAGAAAACACATGTATTCCAGCAAAAGCCAACATTCTGCAATTCTCAACCTTAAGATCGGGCCACGGACTTTTCACCTCTCCTGTTGCGAGATTGGTCCAACCCACAAGATGCATCTCATCGTTGAACAGAAAGTAGCGTTGAGTCTTGCGCTCGCTCACAAGCAACACAGCGTCAACCATGTTTCCGTTTTCTTCATCAAGGGCCAAGTTGTAGAATTGTCTGAGATCAAGATTACTCAAAATGTCTACATTATGAATAAGTATTGGCGCCGAAGGATCAAACAAAGGAGCAGCCTTCTTTATTCCGCCACCCGTGTTTAGAAGATGGGATGTCTCGTCAGAGATGCGAATATCTGTATCGAAATTGTTGTTCTTTTTAAGATAATCGGTTATCTGACTGGCAAAATGATGAACATTAACCACTATACGGTCAACGCCTGATGCCTTAAGTTTATCTATTACACGCTTTACCAGCGGATCCCCCCCTACTCTAACCATTGCTTTTGGCATGGTGTCGGTAAGCGGTTTAAGACGAGTTCCCTTGCCCGCCGCAAAAAGCATTGCCTGCATCATATTCTTGTTATTATTTTATTTGGTTGTCAACTTCAAACTAAACAAATATTTAAAAAGAACCTAACGTCTTTATTTATCGTCATTACGCTTCTCTGCTTCAAACACCTGAGCAATGTTTTGCTCGCGATGTGTCACATGAACCTCTATTCCGAATTTCTTATGTAAATGCTCAGCAAGATGTTGTGCCGAATAGACGCTACGATGTTGACCACCAGTACATCCAAATGAGAACATAAGGCTCGTAAAGCCACGCTCTATGTAACGCCTAACATGAGCATCTGCAAGCTTATAAACGCTATCAAGGAACGTAAGTATCTCGCCATCATCCTCAAGGAATCGAATTACAGGTTCATCAAGACCTGTCAGTTTTTTGTAAGGCTCATAACGACCGGGGTTGTGAGTTGAACGACAGTCGAACACATAGCCGCCACCGTTGCCCGACTCGTCTTCAGGAATGCCCTTACGATAAGAGAAGCTAAACACGCGAACCACAAGAGGGCCTTTTCCGTCATATTTTGAGAACGTGGCAGGTCCGTCCTGAGGATTTGAAACATACGGACTGCTATCAGCTGTACGCAAACCATCGGTACGGCTCACGGCAGGAGCTTCAATATGTGCGTAGCGCGGCATCTCTGTAAGACGACGCAACATATCAATAAGATAAGGATATGGATAGTCGTCGCCATGTGAGAGAAGATCACGCAAGTTGTCAATGGCAGGGGGTATAGAGTCGAGGAAATGTTTCTTACGCTCAAAATAGCCACGATAGCCATAGGCACCAAGCACCTGTAAAGTGCGGAACAACACGAACAGACGCAAGCGATTGGTGAAATGACGCACAGGCGGCACCTCGATATAATGTTTCAACGATTTATAATACTCGGCAACAAGCTCACGGCGCAGTTTCTTCGGATAACGTGCCGATGCTTGCCACAAGAACGAAGCGAGGTCATAATAGTAAGGTCCACGACGACCACCTTGATAATCAATAAACTGAGGGTTGCCGTCAGGAGTAAGCATCACATTACGCGCTTGAAAATCGCGGTAAAGGAAACTTTCTCCTTGCTCAGACACAAGATCTTTGGCAAAGAGATGGAAGTTGGCCTCCAACTTTAGTTCATGAAAATCGAGTTCTGAGGGTTTGAGGAAACAATACTTGAAATAGTTAAGATCAAAAAGCACGCTTTCCTCATCAAACTCTGGCTGAGGATAACAGTTTTCCCATTCCAATCCACGAGCGCCACGAAGCTGAATGTTAGGAAGTTCACGAATAGTTCGACGAAGCAACTCCTTTTCATGCTCATTGTATCTACCGCCAGCCATGCGACCACCCTTCAACGCATCGAAAAGCGAGACGCAACCAAGGTCTGTCTGCAGATAGCACAACTCATCTTCAGAAACAGCCAGAATGTGCGGAACAGGCAGTTTTCGGCGTTCAAAATGTTTTGACAAATAAATAAAAGCATGGTCCTCGTCACGACTAGTACCTATCACACCTATGACCGTCTGTCCGTTGCTGCCATGGATACGATAATACTGTCGATTGCTTCCCGATCCTTCTATCTTCTCAAGAGATGCTGGTTCTTCACCACACCATTGTTTATATAGCTCATTCAGATTTGCCATCTTCGTCCTCTGATTTATTTATACGATTATTTTCCCATATTCCAAGGAAATAGTCTACTACAAAAAGCAGCACTAATGCTCCCACAGCAACAAGAAGCGAGCGGGTAAGAACAAATGTTCCCAAGGATATGATAGCGAAAAGAAACAATCTTTTCAACTCTAATTTTAGTTTCATGACGCGAAGATAATGATTTTTGACATAATAAAGCCCCAAAAATGACAAAAATAATTCAAAAAAAATGATTATTGGTCAAAAAGGGCATATAACATCACAAATCAGTTAACATACACGACACGATTAACGGTTCCAAAGACAGGAGCGAGAAGTGTTTCAAGACCGTCATTCGACGACAACAGGGTCTGTAGATTAAACACAACGGCCATTCGTCTACCAATAATGAACGATTCTACATTTGCAGGCAAGGGCTTAACCGAAGCCTCAAGCGACTTGCGGGCAATAACTTCATCGTTGCCACTAAAGAAATAGAGTTGCGGCGTAACGCCAAAGAAAAATTTCATCGAGCCATCAGTATAACAATAGGTGTCTTTGCCAGCATCAGCAATAGAGCTTCCTTTAGGGCACGACTGTTTCCAATAATCAACATCGGAGAGCCATTTGCTGTCGCCCAACTTTGCATTAAGAGACATAGACAAGCTCGTTTCTTTGTAAGAAGGCACCATTATCGCCATGTCGCCATCTATGCTGCGGATGATATTGTCCATGTCGATGGCTGTGTTTAGACCGACAAGCAAAGCTTGAATATACTTGTTCTGATGAAGCATGGGCAAGAAATCTTTGCCGTTTACGTTCATGAACATACCTAAAAGCCGTTCTTCATTAAAGGCTTTTACCAACGTTGGAGTTATAGGACGCAATTTCTCTTGCGATTCTTTTAATGCCTTGTCAATATCAGCGTTTTCAGAATAGGTCTTACCGTCAATAAGCAGAGTCTTGTTCATTACGCTAATTTTTGCAGCAATCATGACCTGTGAAGCGTCTGCTTCTTTTGGAGCCCCAATGGTAAATGGCGCAACAAGTTTTTCGGGCAAAGCCTGTGCCTGACACACAAGAGCGATAGGAGCATCAATGGTGTCAAGACGTTGGTACAATTTAGAAGCCATGACGCTCTGCTCTTCTTCCTGCCTGAAACAAGCAATGGCAAAATTCTCTACAGACGGGCGTGCAGCAACTGTTATAGGGCCAACCATCATCAACGCATCGCTGTTATAAGCAACAAGCCATGAGTTTTTTATCATCACAAAGCTAATGTTGGCTTTCTTTGTTGGCCGAGCACAAACTCCACTTTTCACAAGAGCGTCTATATTCTTTGTAAAATCGCTCTCGTTTTTAATCTTGGCAGCAAGACCAATGTTACCGTCTACAGTCTCAAACAGATAAACCTTCTCTTTAAAGTCTATGCCTACAGACGATGCATCTTCAACTGGTAGAATCTTTTTTAAGAGTCCACTACCATCCACGCCCTCCACTCGTTTAGCATCAACCGACAACAGGGCCGTGCAATTGTTGGGAATGTTTTTAACATAGTCGTTGTTGCTACATGAAGACAGAAAGGCCGCCATAAGAACAGCAGCCCCTATCAAGAATTTACTTACATAAGTTTTTATAATGTTCATTTTCTGTTTATTAAAGATTCCGCATTTCTGCTATATCATTAATCTTCTATACGTTTTACCAATCGTGCCAGCATAACAGCCGAAAGCCCGGCGGTCTCTGTGCGCAGACGACTCTTGCCAAGAGAAATAGATACATATCCATTGTCAACAGCTTTGCGCACTTCTTCTATAGAGAAATCGCCCTCTGGTCCCACAAGAACCGTTACAGGTTCATCGTCTGTGAGAGCTGTCAACTGGTCAAAGAAATCGTGACGTTCTACCTCATTATAACAATGGGCTATATAACGGTGTCCTGTAGAATGGTTTTTAATAAATTCGTCAAATGAACATAAAGCATTGACCACAGGCAATTGGGGTTTGCGACTCTGCTTCATTGCCGACACCACGATCTTCTCTACCCTATCAACACGTAGATTCTTACGTTCAGAGAATTTACAGTTAAGGAACGACAGCTCATCGAAACCAATCTCTGTAGCTTTTTCCGCCAACCATTCCATGCGTTCCATCATCTTCGTTGGTGCGATCGCCAAATGGATGTATGAAGACCAGTCTTTCTGTTTGGTCCACTCTTCAACAATGTCGTAGCAACAATGTTTGTCAGCACGAGTAACCTCCGCACGAAAAATGCCACCCTCGCCATCCATAAGAAACATCTCATCGCCTGGCTTAAGGCGCAACACGCGTAAGGCATGAGTAGCCTCGTCGGCAGGCAACTCACCAGCATTACGAGCATTGGGAACATAAAAATATCTTGCTTCTTTCATATATTACATTACTCTACAATAAACTTATATTATATTTTCCAAGCATATATTATTATAAACAAGAGAAGGATAAAACAAAAACAAATAAAAAAGACAAGGAGATACGCTTGATTATTTTCTGAGCATAACATTCGACACACTCATCTACGAATCATATCTCCTTGTCAATCTTTAAATTTGTTTAATATAAATCTACTTTCTTGTCTTTTTATATCATTTTTCTATCTTTGAGAGCTCTTCATTCTCTTTTTTCTGACGGAAGACGAGAGCAAAAAGCACTCCAACCACGAGGGCGTAAGCTGCGAAAATGAACCAACAGGTCTGCCAGTCGCCAAGCAGATAACCATCCTCATTCCATGAACAATAATGGTTTATGACCTCTCCAGCAAGCAACGTGCCGATGGTAGCTCCTAGACCATTTGTCATAAGCATAAAGAGACCCTGTGCCGAGGCACGCACATTGGTATCACACTTTTGGTCAACAAACAAACCGCCAGACACATTAAAGAAGTCGAAGGCCACACCATAGACAACACAAGACAGGACAAAGAGAATGACACCCGGCATGGCGGGATTGCCCAAACCGAAGAAGCCGAAGCGTACCACCCATGCAAACATAGCGATAAGCATCACTATCTTGATGCCATAACGGCGCAGGAAGAACGGGATCATAAGAATGCAAAGAGCCTCCGACACTTGTGAGATTGACACCAGCAACGTTGCGTTGTTGGCAGCAAACGTGTCAGCAAGCAGAGCATCGCCCTTGAAACTAGTAATGAAAGGCGTTGCATAGCTATTTGTTACCTGCAACGACATTCCAAGCAAGCAAGAGAAGATGAAGAACAATGCCATCTTCTTGTCCTTGAACAGTTTGAAAGCGCTGAAGCCAAGCATTTCTGAAACGCTTTTCTTCTCTTCGTGCTTTACGATAGGACAAGCGGGCAGGGTCATGCAATATGCAAAGAGCACGAAACTGAGGATTCCAGATACAAGGAACTGCATGTGGGTATACTGGAACTTAAAGTCGTTTGCTGCAAAGCCAAACGAAAAAGCGCCGTTATCCCATGAAGCGCAGTTTACAAACCACATAGTTACGATAAAGCCTACTGTACCAAGCACACGAATAGGCGGGAAGTCGGTAACGGTATCGTAGCCCTTGCCCTTAAGAATGGCGAATGCTGCGGTGTTAGAGAGAGCCAGCGTAGGCATATAGAAAGCCACGCTGAGCGAGTATATTGCTATGAATGTCGTCTTGTCTGGTTGTGCATTGGTCATGCCAAGATAGAACAGGCCGACCATACCTAAGCCTGCCAACAGATGGCAGATACCTAACATGCACTGCGGTTGCACATATTTGTCAGCAACAATGCCCACAATGGTTGGCATAAAGATAGAGACAATGCCCTGAATGGCATAGAACCATGCAATTTCGGCTCCCATTCCAGCTTTGCCCAAATAGTTGCCCATAGACGTGAGATATGCTCCCCAAACAGCAAATTCGAGGAAGTTCATCACAGCAAGACGTGTTTTGATGTTCATCTTTAATAGATTTTTTCGTTTTGTAATAATAGGGCAAAGTTAATATAAAATGGTTGAAGCACCAAATTATAGAGAAACATTTTTGCAATAACAAGGACTCTTTATAAGCCCAACAAATATAAGAAGGTGGATTTTAAAAGGAACCGCGACTTATCAAGCATTCTTGACAGACGACGCATAGCCTTTTAAAACCCACCTTTTTTATTTATAAATAAGAAATATTAGCTAACCTTGTTCAGCTTCTTGATAATAGAGAAAATGAAGAGAGCTGCTACAAGACAGATAACAGCCAGCACGCCCCAAACAACGGGCAGAGGCTTGTCCCACAAGTGTCCAGGTATTGACACGAGCTTATTGCCGATGGCGGTAGCTACGAACCAGCCACCCATCATCAGACCTTTATACTTGGCAGGAGCCACCTTCGAAACAAAGGCGATGCCGATAGGCGAAAGCAACAGCTCTGCAAAGGTCAGAATGAGGTAAGTACGGACAAGAATGTTAGGACTAACATTGGCAACATGCTCGGGCTGATTTGGAGTAGGCAGGCCAAGACATGACACAGTAAGCCAGATATAAGCCACAGCTGCAACAAGCATACCAAGACCAATCTTCACGGGAGCTTTAGGCTCCTTACCCTTCTTGCCAAGCCAAGAGAACAGAGCGATGCTCACAGGAGTGAGAGCCACAACGAAGCAAGGGTTAAACTGCTGGAAGATAGGAGCAGCAATAGATACCGTCTCCGAACCTTTCTGGATGTATGTGTAAACCAATATTGCGGCAGGAACCACGATGAGGGCAAGGTTTGTGACAACAGCCTTTGTGGTTTTCTTTGAAGTGATGAGTCCGCAGATACCGAACATCATGAAGATACACCACACAAGATTCAGCACATTAAATTCCATGCCTGTGACACCTGTAGCCGAAGTGGCAGTAAACTCGTCAGCGAACCATGTGAGAGTCAATCCGTTCTGATGGAAAGCCATCCAGAAGAAAATAACCACAGCAAACACAAGACACAGACAAACGATGCGCTCTTTGGTGTCGTTGGCATCTTCATGAGCCTCAGCCTGAGTCGCAGCAGTTTTGCTGCCAGCTTTGTCCTTAGAGGTAGCGGGAGCAATGACCTGCTTGTATGTGGGGCGACCAAGGAAATAAATGATGATTGAAACAATTACCGATACACATGCCACAGCAAAAGCAAAGTGGTATGAGTCGGCCTTGCTATAACCAAGCGAGCCTTGTGCCCATGCCATAATGGCTGTAGCGGCAGTAGGTGCAAAGAGGGCACCAATGTTTATGGCCATATAGAAAAGCGAGAAACCCGCATCGCGTTGTGACGAGAAGCGAGGATCGTTATACAAATCGCCAACCATAACCTGAAGGTTACCCTTGAAAAAGCCTGTACCAAGACTTACGAGCAGCAAAGCAGCACCCATAGCTGCGATAGCTACAGAACCACCTCCTAAAGGAATGGAAAGGAACAGATAACCAAGGAACATGATCATGATTCCTATAATTACCATCTTGTTATAGCCCCACTTGTCAGCAGCTATACCGCCGAAGAGAGGAAGGAAATAAACTGCGGCGAGGAACCATGAGTAAATCTCCGACGCTACGCCGGCACTAAACCCAAAATTCTCACCGAGAAAGAGGGCAAACACAGCAAGCATGGTGTAATAGCCAAATCGCTCGCCTGTATTGGCCAATGCTAAGGTCCATAGACCTTTCGGTTGATTTTCAAACATATTAATTATTTATTATAGTTTTATTGTTTTTTCTTTTAATTTCGAATAGTCTTGCTTTAGTCTTCAATTCTTTCTACCGCGATTGAGATCAAACAGATATGTAAGCTTTACAATGATGCTGTTATTGTTTGACTTACCGAAATAATCGCGCTTTGTGTCGCCATATATATTGCCTAAACCATAATAATAGCGACCTTCGAGCAAGAAATGTCCGACATGCTTCAAGCTAAGCTCTACGCCCAATCCTGCTGCAATGCCATAATCGAATTTGTTTTCTACGCTCATAGTGTCTTGAGCACATGTCAAGCTGGCACGGTCGTCACGGTTCATATTCTCAAAGAGGAAGTTGGTCTTTGTGCTTTCGTTTAGCATATAGCCAAACTGCGGTCCTGCCTGGAAGAAAAACTGCATGCCTTTATGCTCATGTCCCCACGCCAAATGTGCGAAAACAGGCACCTGTATATAGCTAAGCGTGCGACTATACTGCTCCGGCAAGCCAGTCACGCCATTGATAACAGGTTGATCGTCAGACGTCAGTATGCGTTCTTTCCATCCCATCTGCGTGTAATTGACCTCACCATAGATGGAACATATTGTTTTAAAATATTTCTCACACACATACCGCCACGACAAACCTGCTGTCATTCCACCAAGCATGCTCTGTGTTACCTTCGGCGTGAAGCCCACGCTGCTCATGGTATATCCCACATTAGCTCCCACAAAAAAGTCGCTACGGTGCTCCCCTATCTGTGCTTTTACCGCTGTGCAGACAGGCAAGAGCATGAGAGCCATTAATATCTTGTTTATTTTAATAGACATTTTCTTTTAAATAATGTAAGTTACAAACATTACATTGTCATTTCACAATTCATTTAAACGTCAACCGTTAATTTTCTGATTAATAGCTGATTGTCTCAGCCCCGCCTCCAGAACGATAGTGAACGAGCATAAAACCGCTGTTCTGCATACCGCCCTTTGAGCCTGTCTTCACAAACTTAAGTTGGTTCTGCAACGAGATGTATCCGTTCTGCCAGCGTGCGCCTTCAAACCTCTTACCATATTTCTTATAGCCACGAAGGAAGAACTGTCCATGATCATAGCCTGTAAGAGCAAATCGCGGAAGGGCAGTCTGCATGTCGCTATGGAACCATCTACGATATTCGTTGTCAACCTTTGCGGTCTCGCTGTCCATCGGATTATAATAAAAGGTGGTAGGAATATAAGCATCATATTTATGATAGAGTTCCAAATACACCTTAGTGTACATCAGCCATTCTGTATAACCATACATCGATATCGTGACAGACGGGTCCGTAGTCTTTAAGCTGTTAAGCTTTGCGAAAGCCACATTAAGCTCTGGAGAACGTCCCGTGTTGAGGACAACTACGTTTTGCTGCGAGCGCGAGAACGCTTTAGAGAACATCTGTTCTGACGATCTTAGATTCGTAATGGAATATTTCATGCCAGCCGACTCGAGCTTCTGACGAAGCAATGCGGTAAATGCACCCTTGCGACTTGTTGAATCGTTACAATCAATAAATATAACATGACGTCCCTTAAACCTGTCCATAAAGGCATCGGCTGCACGAGCTGTCAACACCGGTTGCGGCTGATATACCTGAAAAATCTCAGGACAAGTCTCCACATCGTTGCCACTAATAGAGAACGGTATAACCATCTTTATGTCGTGCTCCTTACAGAACGCAGCCAAAGGCTTGACCTGCGTAGTATAGAGAGGGCCGAAGACAATGTTACATTTCTGAAGATTGGCATCGCCAAAAAGCGTGGACACGTTGGTGGTGTTGCTAACGTTCCAAGCATAGACGTTAGTGCTTATGCCATCTTGCTTCAGACGGTCAAAAGCCATGAGCAAGCCACGATAATATTCGACCATGCGGCGGCCGTCGCCATCGTTGTTATGTAACGGCAACATTATTCCGACATTTATGGCACCATTTGCTGAAACGGCTGCCTTAACTGTTGCAGGTTTCGAGGAAGCTGTCGTTGGAGCAGTCTTTACCGTAGCTGACGGCTTGGGTATGACCAGTACCGTTCCTTTTTTAATATTGAAATCGGCATCTGCGGCCTTGGGGTTAGCCTTCAACAGCTCATCTATGGTAAGGCCATACTTGTGGGCTATACCATAAACCGTATCTTTTTTCTTTACCTTATAGGTTTCCTGGGCCTGAGCAAACGTTGAGGCCGAAAAGCATATCGCAACAGACAGCAATAAGCACCTTAAAAGACAAATCATAATCTTCTTTTTTAAATTTACTTGCAAAAATACAAAAAAAGAATTGTCAAATCAACAATTAATCTGTATTTTTGCATATTAAATGACAAAACGATGAGAAAAAACAGATTATATATATTTTTATTGGCCCTTCTGTCGGTCACAACAGTCTTTGCAGACAACATGCCGACAATAAACCCGACAGCTATATTTACCACAGCAGACGGCGAGGAGACAGGTACCAGCTACTCTGGTTCAGCCCCTCTCCCCGTGCGTTTTTTTGCCAACGCAGAGAACACAAGCGGATGGGACACCTACTATGAATGGCGTTTCACGCTTGAAGGGCAGGAAGAACCATATCTAAAACGCTACGAGCAAGACACCGAATATACCTTCGACAAAGCCGGTTCACACAGGGTTGTGCTTTATGCCGTCTTCACACAAAACGGCGATACCGTGGCTTACACAGATGAATATTGGGCAGATGCGGAACCATTAAGCATACAAATATCAGAAAGCAAACTGGAAATGCCTAACGCCTTCACGCCAAACGGCGATGGCATAAACGACGTTTACAAGGCCAAAGACGGCTATCAAAGCCTGGTAGAGTTTCATGCTTACATCTTCAACCGTTGGGGACAGAAGCTATATGAGTGGACAGACCCTGCACAAGGATGGGATGGAAAGCATAACGGAAAGGACGTGAAAGAAGGCGTCTACTTTGTGCTTGTAAAAGCCAAAGGTGCCGATGGAAGAACGTTCAATATAAAACGCGATGTCAACCTCTTACGAGGCTACACCGAAACATCGTCGTCAGGAACCGACTCTGAATAAGAAAAAGCGAACCTGACAAAACAGCCTTTAAGACAACACGCTTTTAAAACAAAGGCTGTAACAAACAATCGGCCCAACAACTTTAAAGCAAGAAGAAAAACAGGATGGAAAATGATATGATAAACGTGTGGGGAGCACGCGTACACAATCTTAAGAACATAGATGTACAGATACCACGAGACAGCCTAACGGTCATTACCGGTTTGAGCGGCTCGGGCAAATCGTCATTGGCCTTCGATACAATATTTGCAGAAGGTCAGAGGCGCTACATAGAAACCTTCTCGGCTTATGCACGCAATTTTCTTGGAGGCATGGAACGCCCCGATGTAGACAAAATTACGGGTCTAAGCCCTGTCATCAGCATTGAACAGAAAACAACCAACAAGAACCCACGCTCAACCGTGGGCACAACAACAGAGATATACGACTATCTGCGCCTTCTTTTTGCACGCGCTGGAACAGCATACAGCTACGCCACTGGCGAGAAAATGGTCAAATACACCGAAGAAAAAGTGCTTAACATGATTATGACGGACTATGCCGGTAAGCGAATTCTTATCCTCGCTCCGTTAGTACGTCAACGCAAAGGCCATTATCGCGAACTGTTTGAGAGCATGCGCAAGAAAGGATATCTTTATGTGCGCGTGGACGGTGAGGTGAAAGAGATTGTGAGCGGCATGAAAACCGATCGCTACAAGAACCATAACATAGAGGTCGTGGTTGACAAGCTGGCCGTGCAAGCCAAGGATGACGAGCGCCTTAAAAATAGTGTTCACAACGCTCTAAAGCAAGGCGATGAACTAATCATGATTCTTGACAAGGACACCAACCAAGGAAAATATTTCTCACGTCATCTCATGTGCCCGACAACAGGCATATCTTACAGCGACCCGGCACCTAATATCTTCTCGTTCAACTCGCCAGAAGGAGCATGTCCGCGATGCAAAGGTCTCGGCTATATTAACGAGATTGACATCAACAAGGTCATTCCTGACACAAAACAGTCGATACACGAAGGGGCCATCGTGCCATTAGGCAAATACAAGAACCAGATGATTTTCTGGCAGATAGAGGCCATTCTTGAAAAATATGGTTACTCTCTGAAAACGCCTGTTGAAGAACTTCCACAAGAGTGTCTTAACGAGATATTGTATGGATCGTTTGAAACAATAAAGATTTCAAAAGACAAGGTGCACACGTCAAGCGACTATTTCATGGAGTTTGACGGAGTTATAAAATATCTGAAGAGCGTCATGGACAACGACGACTCAACAAGCGGACAGAAATGGGCTGACCAATTTCTTGCCACATGCGAATGTCCTGAATGTCACGGACAAAGACTAAAACGCGAATCGCTCTCCTATCGCATATGGAACAAGAACATATCTGAGCTGGCAAACATGGACATCAGTCAGCTCAAGGAATGGCTCGACGAGGCTGAAAGCCACATGGAGCCTAAACAGTTGACCATTGCGAAAGAAATAATAAAAGAGATACGCACACGACTCAATTTTCTTCTTGAGGTGGGACTCGACTATCTGTCGCTGAACAGACAGTCGGCGACACTTTCTGGAGGAGAGAGCCAACGCATAAGACTTGCGACACAGATCGGTTCGCAACTTGTAAATGTGCTTTACATACTTGATGAGCCAAGTATCGGACTGCATCAGCGTGACAACGAGCGTCTGATAAACAGCCTTAAAGAGCTGCGCGACCTCGGCAACACGGTCATTGTGGTGGAACATGACAAGGACATGATGCTTGCAGCCGACTATGTTGTAGATATCGGTCCAATGGCAGGACGCAAAGGCGGAGAGGTGGTTTTCCAAGGCACACCACAGGAAATGCTAAAATGTCACACCATAACAGCCGACTATCTTAACGGCAACCGTGCCATTAAGCTACCTGCTCATCGACGCGAGGGCAACGGCAAAAGCATCATTATAAAGGGAGCCAGTGGCAACAACCTTAAAGATGTGGACGTGGAGTTTCCTCTCGGCAAGCTTATTGTGGTTACAGGTGTGAGCGGATCGGGCAAGTCGACACTTATCAACGAGACCCTTCAACCCATCCTTAGTCACCATTTCTACAGGTCGCTAAAGAAACCTATGCCCTACCGGACCATTGAAGGCATTGACAATATAGACAAGATAGTGAACGTTGACCAATCGCCTCTCGGTCGCACACCACGTTCTAACCCAGCCACTTACACAGGCGTATTCTCTGACATACGCTCTCTCTTCGTGTCTCTTCCAGAAGCTAAAATTCGTGGATACAAGCCAGGACGCTTCTCGTTCAATGTGAAAGGGGGACGCTGCGAGGCATGTGGTGGCAACGGCTACAAGACTATAGAGATGAACTTCTTGCCAGACGTAATGGTTCCTTGCGAGGTGTGTCACGGCAAACGCTACAATCGCGAGACGCTTGAGGTGCGCTACAAAGGCAAAAGCATTGCCGACGTGCTTGACATGACCATAAACCAAGCTGTAGAGTTTTTTGCCAACGTGCCATCCATTCTTCAGAAAATTAAAACATTACAGGATGTTGGACTTGGATACATAAAACTCGGTCAACCTTCAACTACCCTGTCTGGCGGTGAGAGTCAGCGCGTTAAGCTGGCTACAGAACTAAGCAAACGTGACACAGGCCGCACATTATACATTCTTGACGAGCCAACAACGGGTCTACACTTTGAAGACATACGCATATTGATGGATGTGCTTGAGCGCATAGTGGACCGTGGCAACACGGTCATTGTGATAGAGCACAACCTTGATGTCATAAAGCTTGCCGACCACATAATAGATATGGGTCCCGAAGGCGGACGTGGCGGTGGCCGTCTGCTTGTTGCAGGAACGCCAGAAGAGGTGGCAAAGAGCGATGAAGGCTATACTGCAAGGTTTTTGAAAGCTGAACTGGAAAATTCGGAAAGAGAAGAATAGGTTGTGTCGACACGACACGAACAAAAGCATAATCTGGCACATAGACAAGCCATGCTTGACAGACCAAAACAAAAAGTGGCATAGATAGAAGTCGCAAGTGCCATACTTAGATAACGTAAATGCCCCACTTAGACATGCTAAGTGGGGCATTTACGTTTTTGATTCTTTTATAATCAAATCAAGCTATTGTGCCTTTATCATTTGAGCCAATCAAAGAAATATTGGCTTATGCGCTCATGAAGATGTGTGCTCTGGTGACCACGCATGTTGTGAGGCTCACCAGGATACATGAAGAAGTCGGGCTGTTTGCCTGCTGCGATACAAGCCTTAAGGAACGAGAGACAATGTTGCGGAACAACGGTCACGTCGTTGTAGCCCTGAATAATCTGCAGTTTGCCCTTCAGATCCTTTGCCTTGTAGAGCAAAGATGTTTTCTTGTAACCCTCGGGGTTTGTCTGAGGAGTGTCCATATAGCGCTCACCATACATAACCTCATACCAATGCCAATCGATAACTGGACCACCGGCAACACCAACCTTAAACACATCGGGATAATTGGTCATAAGAGAGATGGTCATGAAGCCTCCAAAACTCCAGCCGTGAACGCCAATCTTGTCGGCATCAACATAAGGCAAAGTCTTCAGATATTCTACACCAGCCATCTGATCTTTCATCTCCACCTGTCCAAGCTGACGGAATGTTGCCTGTTCAAACTCTTTACCACGGTTCTCCGAACCACGGTTGTCGATAATGAACAGCAGATAGCCCTGTTGGGCCATATAGGTTTCCCAGCTACGGCTGCCATAATGCCAACGGGCATCTACATTGTGTGCGTGTGGACCACCATATACATATATTATGGTAGGATACTTCTTGGCAGGATCAAAATTGGTGGGTTTAACCATACGCCAAAAGAGATTGGTCTGGCCATCATCAGCTTTCAAAGAACCACAGCTATATTCGGGCGCACCATAACCCTTCCAAGGATTCTCGGCCTTAAAATATTGAGTCTGCTTTGCCTTGCCTGTATTGATAATGTTTATCACACGAGGCACATCGGGAGCGGAATAGTTGTCATAAGCATACTCACCACTTTCGCTCAAGGTCACGTTGTGCCAACCCTTGCCTGTGCCATCGAGAAGCGTGCGTTTGCCTGTGCGGGTGTCAACAGCAAAGATGTTACGCTGAATCGGACTAAGCTCATTGCTTGCAATAATGATGCTCTTACGCTTTGCATTAAAGCCAACCATCTCCATAACGACCCAGCGGCCCTTGGTCAGTTGCTTCACCTCAAGCGACACCGTGTTGCCTGCCATGCGGCTACCCTTCTTTCCGAGCGTGCAAAGGTAAAGATGATTGTAGCCGTCTATCTGGCTCTGCATAACAAATGTGTTTGCATCCCACGGAAGGAACACTATCGGGTGTTGCGGCTCTACATATTTTTCGTCTGTTTCACGATACAGCTCTGCTGTCTTTTCGCCTGTGGTAGCATCATAGCCCACCAGTTTGCAATCGTTCTGGTCGCGGTTAAGCTCGAACATGTAAACGGTCTTGCCGTCAGGAGCCCATGCTATGTTGGTGAAATAGCGGTCGGTAGGATCGCCGGCCTTAAGATACACGGTCTTGCCTGTGGTCATGTCAAACACGCCAACGGTAACCTTATGAGACGTTTCGCCCGTCATTGGATACTTGTCGGGGGCAGCTGCAGCACAGCAAGTCTGCGTCTCAGGATGATTGAAGCCATCGAGCTCAGGTATGTTTACCTGCGGATAGTCGGTCACCATGCTTTGATCCATGCGATAGAAAGCAAGCTTTTGTCCGTCAGGCGAGAAGAACGTTCCCTTGCTGATGCCAAACTCGTCACGATGAACGCTTTGTCCATATACGATATTGCGCGATCCGTCTTCAGACAACTGCCAGTTTTTCAATCCGCGGGTGACATAAAGATTGTTGTCCTTAAGGTAGGCAACAGCCTCACTCTTGTCGTTCAGTTCAAGCACCTGCTCACCATTCTCAAACTCACGAGTGCTCAACAAAGAATGTTTCTTGAAGTCGATGGTGAAAATCTTGCTTCCTGTGTTTATGACAACGATGCTCTTTCCTGCGTATGGGAAAGAGGTCTGATAGAGAGAGTGTACCTTTATATCCTTGGTAGGTGCTATCCATTGGTTTATCTCATTTACAGAAAAGAGCTTTGTTTCCTTTCCTGTTGCCTTATCTACGAGGAAACACTCTTCTGCATCCTGACGCACCAATTGGTCTCCCCACCATGTGCACCAACGGTTCTTGGCAATCATGTTGCGATAATTGGTACCGCCAAAGTTGAGATCTTCAAGAGTGAACGTTTTCTCTCCTTTCTGTTCTGGCACTATACCCACATTCTGAGCATCGGCCGATACAAATGCAGACATTGACATCATAGCTGCAAGAGATATTGTATAAAAAGATTGTTTAATGTTCATTATCGTTATTTCGAGTTAATAGTGACAAGCAGGCTATAACAATGTAGCCTGCTTGTCATTTTTTATTATTTATGGTTTTAAAGAAGACTTTCAGATGATGAGATCTTAATCTTCATCTCCAAAACCACCACGTTTGAAGGAGCCGCGACGGTCGCCTTTGTCAAAACGTTTGCCGCCCTTGCCGCCAAACTTGCCGTCCTTAAAGCCCTTGCCGCCAAATTTACGGTCTTTGCCACCAAACTTGCCGCCACGGCTGTCATCATCAGAACGGTCGCGACGTGACACGATGCGTGTGCGTCCACCCTTGCGGTCATCATCGTCGCGGTCGCGACGGCGCTCAAGAGAATGGAACTTGAAAGAACGAATATCGGCCTCTGCGTTTTCCTCGTCTTCTGTGAGGCGTTGCTTAAACTCACGATTCTTCTTGAAACGATGTTTTTCTGCCATCTGACGTTTCTCATCATCGGTCTTGACGATGCCACCCTCAGAGCGGAAATCCTTCATCTTGCCGTCGAAGATAGCGTATTTGCGGAATTCACACTCGAGCGATCCGTTATATACAGGTATCTTGATTGAGGGTTTCAGACCAATCTGCTCAAAGCACTCCTCACGGTAGCTCAAGATCCAGGCATCATTGCCCATAAACTCATGCTTCAAGCGTTCGCCAATCATCTTGTATGTGCCGAGGAGGTTTGGCGTTGAGATACGCTCACCATAAGGCGGGTTGCACACAAGGATGCTCTTCTCTGTGGGTCGTTTGAAGTCTTTGAAATCGGCTTCCTCTACAGTTATGTCGCTTGTCAAACCAGCAGCACGCACATTCATGCGTGCTGTGTTGACAGCTTTGATGTCTACATCATAGCCATAGATATGGTGTTTGAACTCGCGCTCCTGTGAGTCGTCGTTATATATTTGGTCGAACAGATCCTGATCAAAGTCGGTCCAACGCTCAAAAGCAAACTCTTTGCGGAAGATACCGGGACTCATGTTGTGCGCAATTAGAGCTGCCTCAACGAGAAGAGTACCCGATCCACACATGGGGTCAATAAAATCGGTGTCACCTTTCCATCCTGTCATCAAGATCATGCCTGCCGCAAGCACCTCGTTAAGAGGAGCTTCTACCGACTCTTGACGATAGCCGCGACGATGAAGCGACTCGCCGCTTGAGTCAAGCGACAACGTTGCCTTGTCCTCGGCAATGTGTATGTTAAGTCGAATATCGGGATTGCTCACAGAGATATTGGGACGGTCGCCTGTGTTTTCACGGAACTGGTCCACGATAGCATCCTTTACCTTATAGGTAACGAAGCGAGAGTTGCGGAACTCGTCCGAATAAACAACCGAGTCGACAGAGAAGGTTTTACCTTTCTCTATATATTTGCTCCAGTCGATCTTCTTAACCTCTTCATACACATCGTCGGCCGAACCAGCCTTGAAATGACGGATAGGTTTGAGAATGCGTATTGCTGTGTGAAGCTGAAAGTTGGCGCGGTACATCATTTCCTTGTCGCCTGTGAACGACACCATGCGGCGTCCTATCTGCACATTGTTAGCACCCAGCTGGGTGAGCTCCTGTGCCAAGACGGGTTCCAGACCCATGAAGGTCTTGGCAATGAGTTCAAATTCCTGTTCCATTATTGAATTCTATATCTAATAAACTTGTTTTTTCTTTTTTATATTTCTTTGTTTTTGGCTTCATGTCGCGTGTCACCCACACGTTAGCGCCAACCACACAACCCTTGCCTATTGTTATGCGTCCAAGGACGGTAGCGTTGGCATAGACCACAACATCGTCTTCAAGGATGGGGTGACGTGGAATGCCTTTGATAGGATTGCCATCTGCATCAAGAGGAAAGCTTTTTGCTCCCAGCGTAACACCTTGATACAACTTGACATTATTGCCGATAATGCAGGTGGCACCTATAACCACACCTGTGCCATGGTCGATGGTAAAATATCGGCCTATGGTGGCAGCAGGATGTATATCGATACCTGTTTCAGAGTGAGCCATCTCCGTCATCATACGCGGAATGAGAGGTACGCCAAGAGCATAGAGCTCATGAGCAAGGCGATAGTTGGTAAGAGCCTTTATAACGGGATAGCATGAAATGATCTCGCCAAAGTTTTCTGCTGCGGGATCGCCGTTGAATGCAGCCGTTATGTCGGTTGCCAAAATGCGTCTTATTTCAGGCAGTTTAGCAACAAATTGCATAACAATAGCTTCTGCTTTAGCACGCGCCTCGCTGCAAGGAGCACAACAACAATCATCATCGGTATCAGGATTGTTGAAACACAACCCTGCTGTAACCTGCTCCACCAACAAGCTATAAAGGCGTTCAACGTTTACACCTATATGATAACGTATGGTGTTCATGTTGACCGACGACTTGCCATAGAAGCCAGGAAAAAGGATAGAACGTGACAATTGGATAATTTCTTCGAGCGCCATGCCCGAAGGTAAAGGGTTTCCGTCACGATGTTGATGGATCAGGCCTTTCAGAGATTCGGCATCTGAAAGAGCATCCACGGTGGCGGTAAGAACATGAGTCTTGCTGTTTGTACTCATCTGTTTGTGTGCATCAATAAAAATTTGGTACAAAATTAGTAATAATATTTCAAAAACACGATAAGAGTCTGAAATTTATGCGTTTTGAAAAAGAAAAAAGTAGAGATTTACCATATAACAACACATAAAGAAACCCACTTGTAACACATGTAACACAATTGTAACATGTGTTTAAGGTTGTTGTAACAAGCAAGGAATAATTTTGCAGCAGGAAATCAAAAAAAGGGTAAATAATCAAATTAAAACAATACATTTATAAACGTAAAGTATGGAAACAATTTATCTGTGCATTGTCATCTTTCTGCTCTGCCTCGCGGTCTTTGACCTGTTCGTAGGCGTGAGCAACGATGCAGTAAACTTTCTAAACAGCGCCATCGGAGCAAAGGTGGCAAAGTTTCGCACGGTGCTTATCATCGCTTCCGTTGGCGTGGCCATTGGAGCAGTAATGTCAACAGGCATGATGGATGTGGCACGCCATGGTATCATGAAACCCGACCATTACAGCTACGAAGAGGTTATGACCATATTCCTGGCAGTCATGGTGACAGACGTTATCGTGCTCGACATGTTCAACACATTGGGAATGCCGACCTCTACCACGGTATCGCTGGTCTTTGAGTTGCTTGGCGGTACATTCATTCTCGCCACCTTAAAGCTGGTTAGTGACCCGTCGCTCACCTACAACGACCTGCTCAATTCGGACAAAGCTCTTAGTGTAATCATAGCTATCTTTGTAAGTGTGGCTATAGCGTTTGTTTTTGGTATCATTGTGCAATGGATATCGCGTATTGTCTTTACATTCAACTATAAGAAGCATGTAAAATATAGTGTCGCCATATTCGGTGGTATTGCCTTCACCGCCCTATCCTACTTTATCTTCCTCAAGGGCGTAGGCAAATCAGCATACATACCTGAGGAGGCTCGTCTGTGGATTGAAGAAAACACACGCATGCTTCTGTTGGCAACATTCGTTGTGTCAACCATCGTTATGGAGGTGCTCCATCTGCTGCGCATAAACGTGTTCAAGTTTGTTGTGCTCATGGGCACATTTGCATTGGCTATGGCCTTTGCCGGCAACGACCTTGTCAACTTTATCGGTGTTCCTCTCGCTGGTCTTGATTCGTTCAACGACTATATGGCAAACGCCAACGGTGCCTCTCCTTCTACATATCTCATGACATCGCTCATGGAGAGTGCCAAGACTCCTCCCTTCTACCTTTTCATTGCAGGCATAATAATGATTATTGCCATGGCAACGTCAAAGAAGGCCCAGAACGTAATTAAGACGAGTGTGGATCTTGCACGTCAGGACGAAGGCGACGAGATGTTCGGTTCAAGCCGTGCTGCACGAAGCATCGTAAGAGCGACACAGGAATCGTCATCAGTATTGTCACGCTACATTCCTAAATGTGTGACAACATGGATTGACAGCCGTTTCAACAAACAAGAAGCAGAGCTGAACGATGGCGCTGCCTTCGACATCATTCGCGCAGCTGTGAACCTTGTGCTCGCTTCTATGCTTATCACCATCGGCACTAACTATAAGTTGCCACTCTCTACAACATACGTTACATTCATGGTAGCCATGGGTTCAAGTCTTGCAGATAGAGCATGGAGCCGTGAGAGCGCTGTGTTCCGCGTGACTGGTGTGCTTAGTGTTATCGGTGGCTGGTTCATCACAGCAGGCGTTGCCTTTGGTACGTGCGCCCTTGTGTGTCTCTGCATGTTCTATGGCGGCATCCTGGCAAAGGTTCTCTTCATAGCTCTTGTTATCTTCTTGCTCATACGCAGCAACCGTCAATTTAAGAAGAAGGAGCAAGAGGGCGATAAGGAGAACGTGTTCCGACTGATGATGCGCACACGCGACCCGGAAATTGTATGGGACTTGCTGAGTAAGCATGTGAGCCGTACACAGAGCTATGTTACAAAGTTCGTAATGCAGCAGTTTAACAACATCATTGACGGCATGGAAGCAGAAAAGCCATCTGTTCTTCGCCGTTCGGACCGCGAGCTACGCAACGAGAAAGAGGAGCTCAAGAAATATCGTCGTCAGGAGTTGCTGGCTTTGCGCAAGGTTCCAACAAGCATCGCTATAGAGCGTAACACATGGTTCCATCTGGGCATCAACTCTTCTGAACAGTTCCTCTACTGTCTGCGCCGTATGTTGGAGCCTGTAAAAGAGCATGTTGACAACAGCTTCAATCCGCTTCCACAGCTCTATATCGATGAGTTCAAACCCATTCGCCAACGTATAAATGACCTCATGAAACAGACAGACAGCATGATCTCAACACGACGTTTCGACAATTATCGTAACGTGCTTGCCGAGGCTGATGAATGTAAGGACGAACTTTCTGTTGTGCGTAAACGTCATATCGACAGAATACAGGAAGAGAAGGACAACAAGATGCTTCAAGTGTCGCTTGTGTATCTCAACATCTTACAGGAGAGTCAGCAGTTGCTTAGCAACATGCGTCATCAGTTGAGAGCTGCAAAGAAGTTTATTGAAAACTAATATGTGCGAAAAAAAAAGACCTCTGTTTCTATTTAAACAATAGGACAGAGGTTTTTTTTATTTTAATGTGGCCCTATACTCAGACGGGGTCATGCCTTTTTCTTTTTGAAAAGCAGTTATAAACGACTGGCGGGAAGAAAAGCCCACCATCGAAGCAATGTCTTGCAAGGACACCTCGTCATAACGCGAATCGCCCATACGCGTCATTGCCTCTTCCACTCTCAACTTGTTTATGTAAGTTGAGAAATTGCAATGAAACCGTTTGTTCATAGTTATTGAGAAATAACGCGTGTTTGTGTTCAACTGCTTTGCCAAGTCGCGTGCTGTAAGACTGGCTTCAAGGAAACGTCTTTTTAACACTACCTCATGAAAGATCTGCTTTCCCAACTGTTCTGCTGTTGCCGGATTGAGAACGGACAAGTAGGATGGCATTCCTTTTGGCGGTGTCTCCTTCTTACGCTTCATGGGACGGCCCTTGAATTTCTTCCTTGTTTGCTTATCCTTCACAACTGTTTCAACGTCTGCATTATCTGTTGAAGAGCTGTCTGTCGGCAATGCAGATGCTTGATGTAATGTATCATCTGCTGAACATACAGGTTCATCCTCAGAAGGCTCAAAGGCTAAGGACAATTCTATGCCGCTATCCTTCTTGCAGTCTTCATCAGCAAAACCGTCAAAGAGCAATAGTTGCTCACCATTATGTTCTGCATTGTTGTCCATACGTTCAATTATTACGGAATGCTTTCATTCCACCTTTCAAAAACAATTATTATAGATGATTACACTCATCAAGCCACAAATTAGACACAGCATCGGATGGCATGCGCCAATCGCCACGCGGACTTAGAGAAACACTTCCTACCTTTGGTCCGTCTGGCAGACAAGAACGCTTAAACTGCTGAGCAAAGAAACGACGGACAAACGTTGTTAGCCATTTCTTTATTGTGGCTTCATCATAACGTCCGACGCCCTGTTCTGCTTCTGGACCAAAGGCAATACGCGCAAGCATGAAAATTTTGCGTGGCGAGAAGCCTAGACGAAGGAAATTGTAAAGGAAAAAGTCGTGCAACTCATAGGGACCTACAAGATCTTCTGTCTTCTGCTTAATGTTACCATCGGCATCAGCAGGTATAAGTTCCGGGCTTATCGGCGTATCAAGGATGTCCATTAGCGTTGCTTTCGACTGTTCATCGATGCCGCTGTCAGCAACGAAACACACAAGATATTTGATGAGAGTTTTAGGAATGCTTGCGTTTACACCATACATGGACATGTGGTCTCCGTTATATGTGGCCCAACCAAGAGCCAACTCACTAAGGTCGCCTGTACCAATGACCAATCCACCAACCTGGTTACTTATGTCCATAAGAATCTGAGTTCTTTCACGCGCTTGCCCGTTCTCGTAAGTGACATCATGAACGTTTATATCATGCTGAATGTCAAGGAAATGTTGCGTTACGCTCTTGCAGATACTAATCTCACGAATGGTCACGCCAAGTGATGTCATGAGCGAGATGGCGTTGTGGTATGTACGGTCTGTTGTTCCGAAACCAGGCATAGTAACACCAACTATTCCCTTTCTGTCAAGACCTAACATATCGAAAGTCTTGACACAAACAAGGAGAGCAAGTGTGGAGTCGAGACCGCCACTTATGCCAACAACGACGTTTTTACAACGCGTATGAACCAAACGCTTGGCCAAACCTGCAACCTGTATATTGAAAATTTCATCGCAACTGGCCTTCATGTCAACGGCCTTGGGAATGAAAGGATGGGCATCGACAGAACGCTTCAAACAAAAATCATGTTCTGCTATATTGTCTGCATAAAGACTGCACGCACTCACGCCACGCTGAGCCAATGTGAACGATGTGTTCTTACGACGTTCTGAACGCAGACGCTCCACATCTATGCTGCCAACAACAAGTTGAGGATCCATAGAGAAACGTTCAGAACGGGCAATACAACGACCATACTCAAAAACAAGAGCATTGCCGCCATATACCACGTCTTGCGTACTCTCACCAAAGCCACACCCACTATAAACATAACCACTCATCATGCGAGCGCTCTGCTGCGATAGAAGCGACAGCAAATAGTTATGTTTACCAATAAGTTCATCGCTAGCCGAAAGGTTAAACACTATATCTGCACCAGCCAAAGCCAACAAGTTGCTACACGGAGTGGGAGCCCAAACATCTTCGCATATCTCAATGCCAAACTTCATCCCGCTTGCTGTAACAAACAGCTGCGGATCAGAAGTGATGGTTATATCGTTGTCAGCATAAGACAATTCACCCTTTACGATATCGGCTGCAGATGCGAACCAACGTTTTTCATAAAATTCGTTATAGTTGGGCAAAAAGGTTTTAGGCACAATTCCGAGAATGCGACCGTGCTGAAACACTATGCCACAGTTAAGCAACATATTATGATATGCTACAGGCGCACCAACGATGCCGATAACATCCATTTCCCTGGATTGGTTTAACAATAACGCCATACCTTCTTCCGCAGCTGATATCAATCGTTGCTGTGCAAAAAGATCTTGGCAGCTGTAACCTGTCAGAGACAACTCCGGGAACACAACAACCTCTACGCCGTCGGCCTCAGCCTTGACGAGTTGTTTTTCGATCTCGGCAACATTAAATCTAACATCAGCAACACGCACCGATGGAACGGCGGCAGCCACATTAACAAATCCGTAGTTCATGTTTCTTGTTTTAAATTAGCGGATAGTCACCTGAGTTGCACCATAGCCATATTCTTGGAATGACGCATCTTGATATTGATAACTCTTGTAGCGGTAGTTAAGTTCATGAATAATAGCATGACGAAGCACACCCTCACCCTTGCCATGAATGAAAACTATGCGCTTGCCCTTAACAGTCTTGAATTTTTCCAATGTGCGACGGAACACGTCAAGCTGATAGTTAAGAATGTCTGCTGAAGACATGCCAGCGGTTGTGTCAAGCACAGCGTCGGCATGAAGGTCCACAACTTCAATATCTTTGTCTTTCTTTGGCAAGAAATTAGGTTTCTTACCATTGTCATAACGACGCACATACCCGCTGTCTGACGAAGAGCCGCCATCTTCAGACGAAACGGCATCATCAGTCTTGCGACTATACATTTCTTTCTTGAGCTGTTTGGGGTCAACAACAAGAGAATTTGGTACCTTATCATCACGAATTATGGTATAGAGCAATGCTGGCTGTTCAAAATAGTCGTTCTCTTCAAAGGTATGAAGTTTATAGAATTTAACGCCGTCAACACGAAGCTGCATATCAACAGAAGGCTTAAGAATGAAGCCCTTTTCGCGTTTGAAAGCAAATAGCTGTACACACAGACGGTTAAGGTCGTTAAGGTTTTCACGACCAAACTCATTGAGGTATGCCTTTGTGTTGGGTTCTGCCTCGCCCTCGTATAACAGATTCCAAATGGAGCCCTCAGCCGAGTAGACGGCATAACGCACATAATAGTTGCTGTCATTAACGAAATAGGCCTCGAAACGAGTGTTTGTCAACTCCTTTATGTCAACAGGCACGAATGCGAGGAAACAAGTCAACAGATTGCCGCCCTTACGTTCTTCAACCTTAGGTTTGAATGTTATATCTCGGTCTGCCGGCTCCAATTCGGGCTCTTCATGAGCGTCTTCATCATCAACCCCCATGCTCAGTCGGGCCTTTATCGACATGCCGTCCGACTGTGTCTCAACCTTTTGACCATTCTTGGCTCCAACAGCACCAACTACCTTACTTATAGAATAGTCATTACCAGCAGATGTAACAACAACTTCCGAGACGGGCATTGGTATCTGGAAACCATCCTCATCCTCAACCAACACTATATCTTTACCTTGAAAACCTGCGACACGTCCACCACCGATTTCACTAAGGAAACTTACTTTATCTCCAATTTTCATATTGAATCTTTTTATTATCTATTATCAAACAATTATGGAATGAGCAACGAACTATCTCCATAGCTCAAGAAGCGGAAATCATGAGACAAGGCATAGTCATACACTTTGTGCCAATCGCCATGAAGGAAAGCGCTAACAAGAAGCAAGAGTGTGCTCTGAGGCTGATGAAAATTTGTGACAAGCATTTTCACAATCTTATATTCATAGCCAGGCGCAATGATAATCTGTGTGCTGGAATGAAGGGCATTAAGGTTGTTGTCATCCAAGAACTGCAAGACACTCTTTATTGCTTCTTCTGACGATATTAAATCTTCGTCATTTACATTATATGGTTCCCATTGGTTTACATGCAGCTCATGTTCCTCCAACTTAGGATTCATATGAAGCTTTAGACCTATATAGTAGAGACTCTCCAAGGTTCTTACACTTGTAGTACCAACGGCAATGGCTTTAGCATCATGACGTAGAAGCTTTTCAAGCGTTTGACGATGCACACAAATAAACTCTGTATGCATCTCATGGCCACCGATGGTGTCGCTCTTTACAGGTTTGAATGTTCCTGCGCCTACATGAAGAGTTACCTCTTCACGATCAATGCCGGCAGCATCGAGAGCAGACAAGACGCTTGGTGTAAAATGGAGTCCGGCCGTGGGAGCAGCAACCGACCCTTTTATTTTTGAGTAAACGGTCTGATAAGTAACCTTATCGCTTTCTTCGGTCTTACGGTTGAGATACGGAGGTATGGGAAGCTCTCCAACGGCATCAAGAATGTCGGCAAACGACACGTCAGAAGACCACTCAAATGTTATTAGCTGGCTTGTGCCCACTTCTTTCTCACGAGTAACGCTTAATGTCGTAGACACACCTTTTACATCAAAAGTGCGGTGCAAAGCACCTTCCTTCCACTTTTTTAAATTGCCGACAATGCAAAGCCAAGAACAACGGCCTGTTGTTTGGAACATCTGTTCATAATCGGCAGGTTCAAAAGGTTCAAGCAAGAACACTTCTATAAGAGCACCTGTCTCCTTACGGAAATGCATGCGTGCCTGAATGACCTTTGTGTTATTAAAAACCATAAGGGCACCTGAAGGCAAATAGTCGGGAAGGTTGTAGAACACGTCCTCCCCCACTTCACCATGACGATAGACCAACAGCTTGCTGTGGTCACGTTCCTTTAGTGGGAATTTTGCTATACGCTCATCAGGCAGCGGATAATTATAGTCGGTAATATGTATTTGTTTTGTTTCCATCTTTGTTTTTATAATTAACAATCAATTAATTAATGATTAACAGCATACTTTATCTGTGCGGCAGCAGATAAGAGAAATTTATTTAATATCATATTAGAGCCCTCAATAACGCATACATCAAAATAAAGAGAAACACCAATGCCACCATACAGATGTCAGACAGGTCATAACCTGTAGACGAGTATTGCGTTGACACATAATTGATCTTCGGAGATATGCGATAATAAATGCGAAAATAAACACCATATGCAATTAGCCCACTCACAGCCCCCCATGCAATGCCACACACTATATCACCCGGATAATGCATACCAAGATATATACGCGTGTAGCAGTTAAGAAGAGACCATCCTAACATTACGGTTGTAAGGAGCTTGTTTCGAACAAGCATACAGAAGAACAGAGCCAAAGAAAATGTGTTGGCGGCATGAGCAGAGAAGAAGCCATACTTTCCCCCACGCTCGTTCCCAACGACCTGCACGTCATACTTTATTATTGGATCATTACATGGGCGCCATCGTTGGAAGTAAGGTTTTGCTATAAAATCGGCCACTCCATCAGCTATGACAACACACAACAGAGCACAGCCTACAATCAGAAGAATCTGTGTCATTGTCTCGTTGTTTTTTATTACAATGGCAAGCAATGCGATATAAAGCGGAATCCATGTAAAACCAGACGTCAACACGCTCATGAAATTGTCATAAAACAACGAATCACTACCGTTAAGGAAGAACAGTAGAGAGCGGTCAATATCGGCTATAGTAAGAACATTCATTTCTTTACAGTTTTAAACATGAAACAAAGGCACATTATATCAGTTCTATCTGCTTCTTTTTAATCCATCCCTCGCGACCGTCATTCAGTTTCACGCCATACCAATCGCGCATAGTGCTGTCTGTAATTGTTACACGCGTGCCCTCATGAATGACAAAAGCATCGGAACTAGAGTCGGCTGGTGTTTTCTTCACGTTCACAACAGGGGCAACAACAATGGCACCATCACGATTGACAAGTCGAGAATGTTGTTGCCATGCAAACAACACACTTGAAGCAAACACGACAAATGCAAGTAGAGCTCCATAGAACCCACTCTTGCGCATCCACATTGCTGTTCCGAAAAGGTAGGCAAGCGCCAAAAGTAATGATAACATGAAAGCTGTTATTGAGAGCGTCGTCCATCCTTTTAAACTCATCATGTTTACGATTGAGCGATACGCCACAACGAAAAACATCTCGTTAGCGTTTCCAACCTTATCAATAGTTTTACCGTTGACAAACTCAAGATTGAAGCGCACGGCCTTATCTGAAGGATCCAGCAAAGAAGCACGTTCATAAGCCAACAACGCCTGTGGGATGTTGTCACTACGATAGTAGGCGTTGCCGAGGTTGTAATAAACGTCGACAGATTGCCCATTTTTCAACAACTCGTTATATAGAGAAATTGCCTGTTGATAATTTCCTTTGCCATAAGCTTCGTCAGCTTCATTCTTCATGGCGCTCAACTTCTGCGGCTCATCATTGTTGTCAACAGCCATAACAGGTAAAGACGCCATGTGCATGAACATGAAAACGACAACAGTAAATAACAGCATTTTATTCTCGCCAAACTTGTGTCCTTTCTTTATCTTTTTCATAGAGTTCTCAATATCCATGATAGCCTCAAGGGCCGATGTATAAGTTTTGTTCATATTGCCGGCTGGGTCACCAGGAGCATAACGCTCATATTCACATTCATCAAGAGCGCCGATAAAACGGCCAACAGTTTCGTCGATTACAGCACATGATGACAGTTTTTCTGCAATATTCTCGCGCGACAGCTGTTCTACAGGCATATTCAGTTTGTCACCTACATACCCCCAAAGAGCACGCAAGACCTCATCATAAAACTCGGCTTGTTTGCCAGCATGCATCAGTTTATCAGCCTTGCGTAAGCGTTTGATAGCCACTTTGTTGGCTTTTTTACCCTTCATGCCTATTACGTCAGCATTGTCAATTGCTCGTTTACGGAAGATTATTATCATTGCCACGAACACAAGGAAAGGTACAAGAAGCGACAACATGTAACCGACAGACCCAAAGAACCATTGGTTAGAAACCAAGCTTGTGCTACCTTTTTTTATAGGAAGGATGTCATTTGCACCTTTCGCACCCGAATAATCATCAATAGTGGTTGATGAACCGTCACCCTTTGTCACAGTCAATGTAACAGGCTGAGTGCTCACCGTACGGTATGCATTGGCTTGTGTGTCATAGTAAGTGAGAGGTATTGCAGGAATGGTATATTTACCTTGGTTGCGTGGAACGACAAGGAAATCATAAATCATGTTTCCACCAATGCCATTTGACGACAGACTTGTTTTGTCTGTTACCTTCGGATCATACTTATCAAAATCCTTGGGGAACGTAACGATTGGTTGTTTTATAAGTTTCAAGTTTCCTGTGCCTCCAACAACAACACGAAGCGTCACAGGCGTACCAGCTTTTACCGTAGCATGGTCGACCTGTGCAGAGATACTAAACTTACCTACACCTCCAGAAAAGTCTACTGGCTTGTTAGGCAAAGCATCAACCTGTACGTCAAGGCCGGGCGCAACAATGTCACGTTTCACCTCCACATAACCAGAGCCTCCATTAAAGAACGCTTCAAAAGGATCTACCGAACGGTTCTGCTGCACAACGATGCCTTTAAACGTGATACTTGGTATTTTCAGTTTGCCCGTCATCTGCGGATACATGACATATTGGCTCCATGTAACACAACGATAATTGCGTCCATTAACCTTCTCTACATGAAACGATTTCTGCGTAGGCAAGGGTATCTCCTGAGTGTGGAATCCCGTAAGATCAGGCATCTTTCCATCAAGCGATGTCAAATCGACAAGCGTATACACCTTATATGTAAGCAATATAGGCTCTTGCTCATACACCCGTTTCTTGCTTGCACTAACCTTTACAAAAAGGTCGTTTCCTGATATATGAGAACCGGCTTGACGCATGGAATGGGCATCGTCATCATGCATTTGCGGAACATTTCCGTTCTTACGAGTCTGGCCTGATACCGTAAGCTTCACTGCACGCGACGTTATTGTTTTGCCACCAACATGGGCTCGAGCTGCCGGAACGGTATATGTTCCTGCCTTTTCTGCATATAGCGTATAGGTGTAAGTGACCGACGAAGAACTGCTTGTATGACCATTAACCATCTGAAAGCTCGACTGTGTAGAGGTGTATGGTCCAGCAATAACTTCAATTCCGGACGGTATGTTTCCTGCTCTGAAATCATCAACATTTTGTGTTGATACGGTATAAGCAATGCGAAAATTCTCACCAGTAGCAACATGTGACGGCGCTACAACAGATATGGTTTGGGCATTAATGCTACAAACAATAACTGTAAATAATAAAGCCAATAATTGTAATCTATATTTCATACTTACAATGTCATTCAATATCATAAACAGCCTTTGTAAAGGCAATTTTATATACAACTTAAGAATCAAGTCTCACAATAACAAAAATGATCTGTTATCACCATGCTTTCTGTAGCTTGCGTGAACGTGGTTGCTGCATCGCTTTCTTTATGCGTTGCTGCGTATTTTTCTCGTCTTGCATGGCAGCATTAAGCAATTGCTCAGCATTGTCCTTACTCATTTTGTCTTTTTGATCATTCTTCTGGCTCTGCTGTTTTTTGTCATTCTGATCCTTGTTCTGCTTGTCTTTACCTTTGTCTTTCTCTTTGCTATTGCCCCCACCTTGATTCTGCTGATTTTTCTTCTGATTCTTTTGCAGACGTTTACAAAGCGCGAGGTTATAACGGGTTTCATCGTCTGAAGGATTATTGCGCAAGCTCTCTTCATAAGCTTTTATAGCATCACCATAGATACGATGAGCCTGACAGACCACGCCTATATTGTGATAGACTTTAGCCTTTCTCAATGCACTTTTCTCCAATGAGCCAGCCTTTTGAAATTGTTCAACGGCAATAGAGTCTTTTTGCTGCATCATCAAAGCGCAACCAAGATTGTAAAGAGCTTGCGCATTTTCACCATTCACAGCTACCGCCTTGCGGTATTCTGCCTCAGCTTTTGCAAAGTTTTGTAGACGATAGTAGCGGTTTCCCGTGCGTATAAACTGTCTATCTGCTTGAGCCATAGTTGCAACGCTCAACAAGCAAGCTACAAATAAGAAGAAGTATCTCTTCATCATATATTCCAATTTACAGGTGGATTATAGACGTAATCCATCTTTGTCTAAATTACATATATGGCATTTATAATATGCCAGTCTTTATAACTCTTTGTGTTAACTATTATTTGATGTCACTTTTTCCAACCTTCGGTTTGGCCTTGAATATACGAACATTTTTCAGACGCGGATTTTTGGCCTCAAGAATGCACACCTCAACAATTAGGAAAAGAACAACAAGAAGAGCTACAGCTTGGAACTGTTCATCATACTCACTATAAACGACACTCTCTGTCTCGCCTTTCTGTAGCTTAGCCAGCTCATTATTTAGCTTTTCTTGAGCATCGTTGGTATTGTCCACATGAATGTATGTTCCACTTCCTGCATGTGCTACTTGTTGACACATCTGCTCGTTAAGGGCTGTCATAACAGTATTACCCGTATTGTCTTTCAGATAATCGCCGTTGCCCAACGGTATAGGAGCACCTTTGGTGCTTCCAACACCAAGAATGAACACATTTATACCCTTTTTCTTTGCATCCTTGGCTGCCTCAATGGCCCCACCTTCATGGTCTTCGCCATCCGTAATGAGAATGACGGCACGTCCCACATTTTTCTGTTGTGTGAAACTTGCTGTAGCAAGATTTATTGCCCTTGCAATGTCTGTGCCTTGAGTAGAGATGAGCGAAGGCGTCGTGTTCTGAAGAAACATCTTTGCCGACACATAGTCGCTTGTTATCGGCAACTGCACAAAGGCATCGCCGGCAAACACGACGAGACCTATTTTGTCGTTTGTAAAATTGTCGACAAGATTTTCTACAAGCATTTTCGATTTGTCAAGACGTGAAGGCAACACGTCTTCAGCCAACATAGAGTTGGAAATGTCAAGACATATTATCGTCTCGATGCCACTACGTTTTTCATTGCTTATCTTTGAACCCATCTGAGGACGGGCCAACATTACACAAACAAGAGCCACAGCCGACATCATGAGTGAATACTTCATGAAAGAGCGTTTCATAGACATCTCCGGCATGAGTTGAGCAATGAGCTTCAAGTCGCCAAACCGACGCAAACGTTTATAGCGGAAACGGTCTGAAAGAAACCTAAGCGCAAAAAATAGTGGCACTATCAAGAGTAGCCATAAATATTGTGGGTCTTCAAATCTGAACATTTTTCTTAATTATTATTCATATTTTACATGTTTATGGTCAGATCATTTTTCATAAACGACCATTACATATCAAGGTATGCGACGCAACACCATGGTGCGCATTACCACCTCAAGCAACAAGATGACAAGCAAGGCTAAGGCAAATGGTTGATATGCCTCATAACGCTTTGAATAGCGTTTAACATCCATCTTTGTCTTCTCCAGTTTGTCTATGTCCTTATAAATTTGCGACAACTCACGATTGTTCGTTGCACGGTAAAAGTTGGCGTCTGTTGTCTGGGCGATGGAAGCCAAAGTCTTGGTGTCAATCTCAACTGGTATGTTTACATATTGAATGCCTCCTGCCACAGGCATAGGATAAGGCGCCACCTTGTTGGTACCCACACCGATCGTGTATACTCTTATGCCAAAGCTTTTTGCTATCTGCGCACTCGTGAGCGGCGAGATGTCACCCATATTGTTACTGCCGTCGGTAAGAAGAATTATAACCTTGCTCTTAGCCTTTGAGTCTTTCAAACGCGACACAGCATTAGCCAAGCCCATACCTATGGCTGTACCATCGGCAATAATGCCACGCGATGCAATGTCTGTACGAACGGTGTGCAGCAGATTAAGCAATGACGCGTGGTCTGTTGTCATAGGACATTGTGTGAACGCTTCGCCTGCAAAAATGGTCAAACCAATGTTGTCGTTAGGACGGTCTGAGATAAACTCTGATGCCACGCTTTTGGCAGCCTCCATTCGGTTAGGCTTCAAATCTTCTGCAAGCATAGACGTAGAAACGTCCATAACGAGCATTATATCAATGCCTTCAACCTGTTTGTTATCCCATGAGTTATGTGTCTGGGGGCGAGCAAGAATGCAGACCAACAGCACAAACGCCACACAACGCAAGAACATGGGTATGTGAATTATGCGTATGCGCCAGCTCTTGGGAGCCATGCGGTAGACATTTGTGTCGCTCATGCGCATTGTTGGCTCGCTATGCTTCCTGTAGAGAAAATACCACAAGATGTATGGCACTATTAACAGCAGGAGTGCGAAATATTCCTTATTTGCAAATTCCATGTCTTAAATTGTCAATAAATAAATATGATAAGCCACATAAGCAACAAGAAGAGCGACAGCCACGCCAACAGCCCACATTACCGACTTTATTGTAATTCGGCTGTTACGGCTCCGTTTATCATCATCGCTAAGCGTTGGCACTATTTTCTCTTCTGTCGGCACGTTCTCCTGTTTTGTCTGGTCAATAAAATTGACAGCATTAACAAGGTTGAGATCATTTTCATTAAGCAATGTCGAATATTTTGCAAACTTAACGAGGTCGGCTGTCTGGAACAGCTCCCGTAGCTCATCTATCATCTTTTGGTCACCGTTTTGTTGCAGATGGTAAAGAATCTGCGTGCTCGTCATCTCTCGTGCGTTAAAGCCAAACCGCTCCTGTATATACTGTCGAAGTGTATCTGTAAGAAGCGTGTAATAAGCCTTTTGGTCTTCAGACGATGCCATCTTGTCACGTTTCAGCTTGTCAATGGCAGTTAAAGCCTTCTGGTGAGGCAACACCTTCTTTACTATGCGGATGCGTGTAATGATAGGCTTGTTCTGCTTCAGACGAACGACCAAATAGAAGAAAGCCGATGCCAAGAGCAACACCAAGAAAGAACACCAGAACAGAGGTTTCCACTCTCCCCACAAGAACGGGTTGTCTTGCACATCTTTGGGCGGAAAGAATTTCTCAGGATGAATGGTGTCCACATCCACCGTTATAACCTTCAAGACCAAAGTGTTGGCAAGATATTTCTTACCGTTCACGCTAACCTTAAAATTGCTTATGCCATAGGCTTTTTCGTCAAAGCTGGTAAGCAGATAACTCTTGCTGTAATGCATCAATCCATCGACCTCAGCAGGAGCCTCATCGCGTTGTGACAACACTTCTACTCCAGGAGCGATATATTGTGAACGCTCAAACGTTGGGAACACAACCTTTGACCCCTTGGGGGCTGTGACGTCCACAACATAGCGCGTCTGCTGGCCAATGAGAATGACCATAGAGTCGAGTTTTGCCTCTACATGTACCTGTGCAACAGCCATAGCTGCCGACATGACACACATGAGAACTATTGTAAATATTCTTTTCAACTTCACATTATTTTTTAGAATAGACAAGTATCAAAAAGATGCTATTTATATTGAAATAGAATCACGTCAGCTACGCTGGGCAAAGAGCAGCATCATAGCCTTGACATAATCGTCGTTTGTAGCCACAGACACCCAATCGACATTGCTCTTGGCAAACGTCTGGCGTAAAACGTTCTCACGTTCAATCCAATAGCGCGTGTGTGCCTGTCTCAGCTTCTTTGAACTGGTATCTATATACATGTCGTGTCCTGTCTCAGCATCGCGCACAAGCATCAAGCCGACATCAGGCAGCTCCTTGGCACGCTCGTCATAGACCTGTATAGCCACCATATCGTGCTTACGGTTAGCTATCTGCAGCACCTTGTCAAAGTTGTCTGGTGTGTAGAAATCGCTCAGCACGAAGGCTGTGCAACGACGTTTCATGACACGGGTGAGAAACTCAAGAGCCATCCCCACATCAGTTTTGTTGCTTTGTGGGTGAAAGTCGAGCATCTCGCGTATTATATATAAGATGTGTTTGCGACCTTTCTGTGGCGGGATATATTTCTCTATACGGTCAGAGAAGAAGATAACGCCTATCTTGTCGTTGTTTTGTATTGCACTAAAAGCCAAGGTGGCAGCAATCTCCGTCACCATGTCTTTCTTGAGTTGATGCGATGTTCCAAAATTAAGTGAGCCAGATACATCGATGAGCAACATGACTGTAAGTTCACGTTCCTCTTCAAACACCTTTACATAGGGACGTTGGAAACGGGCTGTGACATTCCAGTCAATGTCGCGCACGTCATCGCCAAACTGATACTCACGCACCTCCGAGAAGGCCATGCCGCGTCCTTTGAAAGCCGAGTGGTATTGGCCTGCAAAGATGTTCTGACTCAGTCCGCGAGTCTTGATCTCAATCTTGCGAACCTTTTTCAACAAATCGGCCGTCTCCACGTTAGGGCACCTCCACCTTATTGATAATCTTAGACACGATATCTTCGCTTGTCACGTTGCTTGCCTCTGCCTCATACGACAGACCTATACGATGGCGCAACACGTCGTGAGCCACAGCACGCACATCCTCAGGCACCACATAGCCACGATGTTTGATAAACGCATAAGCACGGGCGGCTCTTGCAAGGTTAATACTTGCACGCGGAGAGCCTCCAAATGTTATCATGTCTTTCAGTTCTGGCATTCCGTAACGGTCAGGATAGCGCGTAGCAAACACGATATCAGTAACATACTGTTCTATCTTCTCGTCAACATAAACCTGGTTAACGACCTCACGGGCTTTTAATATCTCGTCTGCGGTAGTTACCGGTGTCACCTTAGGCATGTTTCCGCTAATGTTTTCGCGTATGATGAGTTTCTCCTCCTCCAATGTGGGATAGTCTATTATCACCTTCAACATGAAACGGTCCACCTGTGCCTCGGGCAACTGATATGTACCTTCTTGCTCAATGGGGTTCTGTGTTGCCATAACGAGGAAGGGGTTAGGCAACTTAAACGTGTTGTCACCGATGGTGACCTGATGCTCCTGCATGGCCTCCAGCAACGCGCTCTGCACCTTGGCAGGAGCACGGTTTATCTCATCGGCTAACACGAAATTGGCAAACACAGGACCTTTCTTCACCTGAAACATGTTATCCTTCTGCGAGTAGATAAGAGTTCCTATCACGTCTGCAGGAAGCAAATCGGGTGTAAACTGTATTCGGCTATAATCGGCATCAATAAGCTGTGAGAGAGTTTTTATGGCAAGTGTCTTTGCCAAACCTGGAACGCCCTCAAGCAAGATGTGACCATCGCTTAGTAGCGATATAAGTAATGAGTCAATCAAATGTTTCTGTCCAACAATGACACGGTTCATACCTGCCACAAGGTTTGTTACGAAACCACTCTGCTGTTCTATCCGCATGTTCAGTTCGCGGATATCAATAGATTCTGCCATATTTTTCTTTATTTATCTTTTCTTTTATATAATCTTGTCAAATAAATTTACCGCAAAATTACAACAATAAAAAGAGAGCGCGCAAAAATACTATCTAAATAATATTAAAATACGCCGAATAGATGGTATATAAAACAAAAAATGAGTGCGATTTTAGTAAAAACCACACTCAATGTATAAAAAACGCTCTTCTTTTTCATCCAAATTGAACCCCGAAACTATCTACCAATTCTTGATAAATGCGTTGCACGGGCAAGCCCATCACGTTAAAGTAGCTTCCGTGAAGAGAGGTCACACCTATGTAACCTATCCACTCCTGTATGCCGTAAGCGCCAGCCTTGTCAAAGGGTTTATAATGTGAGATATAATAATCAATCTCTTCGTCGCTCAGGGTTTTGAACGCCACATCTGTAACCACCGAGAAGGCCCTATGGCAGTTAGAAGACATCATGCAGACACCAGTAACCACCTGATGTTTGCGTCCGCTGATGAGCTTTAACATGCGGTGAGCGTCGGCAGCATCCTTGGGCTTTCCCAAGATCTCATCATCAACAATAACCAACGTATCAGCCGTGATGACAAGATCGTTACCGTTGGCTTGATACGCCTCTGCCTTTTTATGAGCTATATATTGTGGCACATCCAAGGCAGACAGATCAGAAGGAAAGCTCTCGTCGATGCCGGGAATTACCTTAACCGTAAACTGAAGACCCAAACCCGCTAACAACTCACGACGACGAGGCGACTTGCTTGCCAAAATTATATTATACTGTTTCATCTGTTTTCTTAAGTTCTGAAGTTTCTTTTCTCTCTGTTTTCTCACCAGCCAAAGGCTTTCTTGTCAGACATCCACTTGCCTTGAGCTCTAAGCACCTGCTCCACAACGTCACGGCCACAGCCATGCCCACCCTTGCGATGGCTCACATACAGGCTTATTGCCTGTATCTCCGCACAAGCGTCGGCAGGACAGCAGGCACAGCCACATCTGCTCATGACCTCATAGTCGGGAATGTCATCGCCCATATACAACACCTCTTCATCCTTAAGACCATACTTTTCCAGAAAGCCCTCATAGGCCTCCATCTTAACGGCACAACCCATACACACATCTTGCATGCCGAGTCCCTCATAGCGTTTGCGCACGGCAGGTGTGTTGCCGCCTGTTATTATGGCCATTTTCAATCCTTGCTTTACGGCTAGCTGTATGGCATAACCGTCTTTTATATTAACCGTTCGCAACGGTTCGCCATCAGCCGACAACAATATGGTTTCAGAAGAGAGCACACCATCGACATCAAAAATGATTGCGCGTATTTTGCTCAAGTCATAATTTATCATAACCTATTATTTTTACTTTTGTTAATTCGAATAGCTTATCTTTCTGTCAGTTTTCTAACAAGAAGAGTTTTTTAGAACATGCAATTCATGAATTGCTTCAGACATCACCTCATAGACCTTGTGTGCTATAGGACGATCCTGTAGCAGTTCAAGTTGACGCATCATCACGTTTTGGTCGTAACGCACAGCCGGGCCTGTTTGAGCTTCACGGGGTGTAATGTCATGAACCTTCGATGCTGTCTCGTCTATCAGAGGCAGAAAATCGGAGAAATCGGCATCTATGTCACGCATAATCTCTGACGCCAGGTCATAACAGCAATTAACAAAATTACTGGCAAACACAGCAGCAAGATGAAGCTTACGACGTTTTTCACTATCCATCACCCTCACCTTCTTGCTCACGCTTTCAGCCAACAACCTTATTGTAGAAAGCGTTGCCTCACTATCTCCTTCAATATAGACAGGCACATCGGAAAGATCAAGCTCACGGCTTTTTGTAAACGACTGCATCGGATAAAACACGCCATAGCGCAAAGCTTTGCCTTTAAAGACTGTCATGGAAACGCTGCCTGCCGTATGTAAGAAAAGAGCATCACGCGCTCCGACACATAACGGTTCTATAACAGAAGGAAGCACATCGTCCTTCACAGAAAAGATATAGATGTCAGCATTGCAAACAATTTCTTTAATGTCGTTTGTTGAAGAAGCCCCGATCTTGCTTGCCAAGATATGAGCAGCGTCCTTGGTTCTACTATAGACTTGCACAATATCATGGCCTGCTTTAGACAGAGCCTGCGACAGATGGGTTGCTAAATTGCCTGCGCCTATAAAAACAATTTTCATTATAACACAATTATAAAAATCAACATGTCATAGACACGCTTTAAGTAAATCAAGAGACAAAATTAAGCATTTAAACGAAATAAGCAGACAAAGAAGCCTTTTTTTTAGAAAAGATTTGCTATTTTTGCCGCATGAAAGAGGTAAGGGTCAGTATAATCACTCAAAGTTCCGAGCTTCCGCCAATGAATGACAACAACTATTTTCATAGCAACGAGTTTTTCATGGCCTTGGAAAAAACTCCCGGAATGAAACCCTGCATGGCCATTGCTATAACGCAGGACCAACAGGTCGTGGGCCGCATGTTGGCTGTCATCGTGACACGGCGATGGTTTTTGCCGCCAATATCTCTACGCTATGGCCATGTGTATGGAGAGGGATGCTATGCGCCCAATGCAGACACCTCCCGGATCTTCGGTCTTTTGCTTATGGCCGTAACAAACAAGTTTAAGCATGAGTTGTGTCTGTTTGCCGAGTTTAGCAACATAAGCAAAAAGATGTTTGGCTACAGACAGTTTCGTAAACAGGGATATGTACCAATACCGTGGCAAGAGATTCATAACTCTCTGCACAGCATGCCACCAGAAAACAGGCTCTCAGAACGCCAACTGCAACAGATAAAGGAGATATCTGACCACGGCGTTGAGGTCAGGCCATGTGCCAACGATGAAGAGCGCCATCTGTACATCAGTCTGTTACGAAAACATTTCATGTTGAAGAGCCGTCGCTATATACCTGACGAGCGGTTGTTTGTTGAAATGGAACGAAGCGGACACGCCGTCCATCTGGTGACGGTCTATAAAGGACACGTCATTGGTGGTTGCACGCTTGTGTTTTCGTCAGACAACGCTTGCCTATGGTTTTTAGCTGCTCGTCGTAAGACATTCATGTTTCTGCGACCCGCTTTCTTCACAGTGTGGGGCGCATTGCGCTACGCACATGGAGCAGGCTACGCACACCTTCGCTTTTTCGATGTGGGCCTACCTTTACGAAAGAACTCGTACCGCGAGTTCATCTTGAGCTTCGGCGGTAAGCCAACAGCGAAATACAGATGGTTTCAATTACCCGTTCCATGGATAAACAACATCATGAAATGGAGCTATGGTGTATAAGACACGGACAGTTATCGAACAAAACATAAAATAAATAAAAGGTGGTTCAAGAAACGCCACTATAACTTTTTAAACATACATACAATGAAGGCATTAAAAGAACGCATTCTGAAAGACGGTAAATGTTTCCCTGGAGGCATATTAAAGGTTGACAAGTTCATTAATCACCAGATGGACCCCAACCTCATGAAAGACATTGCTGTAGAACTGATAAGACGCTTTGCCTCGTCAGAGGTCAACAAAATAATCACCATTGAAGCATCAGGCATAGCGCCTGCCATCATGATGGGATTTCTTCTAAACCTACCCGTCGTGTTTGCAAAGAAAAAGAAGCCAAGCACCATGGGTGACATGCTCACGACAAAGGTAACATCTTTTACCAAACAGCGCACTTATGACGTGGTGATAAGCAAAGAATATCTTGGCAAGGGCGACAAGGTGCTGTTTGTAGACGATTTTCTTGCTTACGGCAACGCTGCCAAGGGCATCATTGACCTCGTAAACCAGTCGGGCGCCGAGCTTGTTGGCATGGGATTCATTATTGAGAAGTCGTTCCAAAACGGCCGCGACTATCTGTGTAGCCAAGGAGTGCATGTAGAGTCGCTTGCACGAATTGCTTCTCTTGACAATTGTGAAATAAAGTTGCTTGACGACTAAAATAAATTCTATGTGTACCTATCACACACAAAAGGTGTCAGCGCAAAGCTCATATGCTTTGCATTGACACCTTTTCTTATCTAACGAGAGTTAGACGAAATAATACACAAAAAAAGAGGATCCTACCGAAGCAGAATCCTCTTTTATGTTGTTTTGTTCCGATGTAACCGCAGGGGTTACAAAGTGATTCCGCAGGGATTCGAACCCTGGACCCACAGCTTAGAAGGCTGTTGCTCTAATCCAACTGAGCTACGGAACCATCAAATCGGCTGCAAAAGTAGTGTTTTTTTTTGAGACTATGAAATTATTTACCTTATAACGGCTATCTTTTCAAACATTTTAACAATTATCTGTTTCTACAATTAAACAAACCTGCTTTTCATTAAAGACATTTGTCCACTCGTTTACTGTCAGCATGTCGAAGACATGCGAAACTTCAGTTGCTATTTCATGACGAACGCAATGATGCCAGACATTATTTTCTTGAACTTGTCGGCCGACTGAATACACTCAAGAGGGAAACCTGCCGTAAAGGCTTTATAGTCGGGCCCATCGTAGGCCACAGCAGCAGAGGAGCCATCAGCATACTGCATGGCACAATAGGCGTTGTCTTGAGGCGAGAGAACGTCGGTCTGTTGAGCAGCATAATGAGCAGCATTGGGCGTGCGATAAACGGCAAAATCGGTAGAGAGACCGTTCAGCCATTCTCCATCCGTCTGGGTGTTGATGCCCGTTTGCGACACTTTCAGCACATCGGCAAGCCATGCACGCTCTTTTTCCGTTGACATGTCGTGACCGATGTAGGCACCGCTGACCACAAGCGAGCCACCGTTTTTGGTGTAGGCTTTCAGCTTCTGCTGCATGTTGGCGGTAAAGGTCTTGTATGCCACAAGAGCGTGTGCATCGTTCTTTTCAAGGCCGAGAATGAGGTCTACGCAACTGTATTGGTCAAGAGACACCATGCCAGCCTCAACGGCCTTGCTCGAACAGCTCACGATGTTGTAATGGCTGGAGGCCAAGGCATCGGTGTGGGCAGAAACATAGGAGAATGTGTTGCCACAGACAAACTGTCCAGCCATCTCGTCACCACCATAACCAAGGGCGCCAGGGCCCTCGCGTCCCATGCGCGACTTGTCGAAGCAGGTCTGCTGCCCGTTCCATCCGGCGTAGATATCTCTCTGCACACCAATGTCGGTAGCCAAGTCGAAGCCCTGTCGCACACCGTCATCAATTACCGCTGGCGCAGAGAGACGGTTGAAGCCGTTGACCACAAGCACGGTCTTCGTTGCTTCGGGGCGAATGACGGCACACAGCGTCTCGGTGGGGAAACTTTCTCCACCGCGGTTGACAGCCGTGACCTTGAAACTATACTTGACGCCTGGCTGTGGCTTGAACGTGTAGTGATTTGCCACAACCATTGTGCCGTTGTCAAACCCGCCTGTTCCTTCAGCCATATAAACATTATAAGAGGTGGGCATGGCCGAAGGCTCCTGCGGGTCAACGGTTGGTGTCCATACAAGGCTGAGAAGCCCGTTGGCTTCTGGCTTGATACAGAAATTGGCAGGCTGCAAAGGCTGCACGATGCATGGCTGACCGTGTTGTGCACTCACATATCGCAAGATGGTTTTGTAGACAGAACGTGCTATGGTAAACTTGAAGTTGGGGTCCTGTCCCATAACCATATCAGGGAAATTCTGATGCGACAGCATCTCCAATATGGCAGACGGCACTTCCGGGCATCGTGTCTCAGAGTAGTTACGATCCCAAAGGTAGCGTCGGTTCCAACGCTTATACTTGGCTTTGATGTCTCGGCAGGTGTTGGTAAGGAGCGAGTCGGCAAAGTCGCGTGACATGAGGCGTGATGCACCGCTGCCAAACATTCCGTCGTTGAAGCCTGTTGTGCAAACAGCCAACGAGCCCACGATGTCGTGGCCTATAGGGTCATAACCGGCATCGCTGTGCAGAGCCAAGCTGAGCTCTATTGGCACCCGTTTGCCTTCTTTCAAGGGAACAAAGGGTGAGCCTCCAGCAAGCCAGTTGGTCATAAGCGAGCGCGAGTTGAGATCGTCGCCATAATCGTCGGCACCCTTCTTCGTGCTGTAAATGTCGTATGGCACCCCACTCCATTGCGCGTTGTAGCGTGCGCCCTCAAGACAGCGAGGCAGATTGCTTGTCTGTCCGCCCCTACTGATGTTGCCCATTCCGCCTCCAAACCTCACGGCATCGGTTGTAACGATACCGCCCTTTTTGGCGGAGCGGTTGCTTAGCACCACTCGGTTAAACTGGCTACATCCTTTATCAAACAAGAAAGACCCAAGATAAACCCATGTGGATCCACCCATCTGCTGGTTTACATGAAAGGTTGTTTTTTGGCCTTTGTGGTATACGGTATATTCAGCATCGTCAACACTTCCCTCTACTGTCTGATAGCTCACATACACGGCGTAGCGTCCCTCTTCCGGGATGTTCGGTTGATAAGATGCCGTTACGGGGTTTGAGTTCTTGCGTGTTGTAAGGGTCATGCGGGCGGTACCGGCCACAAAGGGGTTCTCGCCGTCATAATAGGCTCCCGTGTGTGCTGCGAAACCGCTGAAAGGAGCGTCACGCCACTTTTTTGGAGTCTCAACATAATAGTTGTTTTTTTTCTCGTCGTTGTCAACGATCACTTCGTTTCGCTGCCAATCGCGCTCACGGGGAGTAAACACAACGGCTCCTGCATTCTGAAGCATGGGCATGAGGTAAGGCACGACGATTGTCTGTGTAAACAAATCCTCGGTTGTGCCAAACAGGTTGGGACGCTGCCAACGCCAAGCTTGCTTGCGCGAATCAAAATAGGAGCCATGACTGGCCCAAAGGGCAATATGCCGGTTGTAGAGACCGTGTGTGACCTTGTTTGGCTTAGACAGGTCTGTGACCCACGGCTTGCCGTCATAGCTTATGTTGCGCCACTGTCCTGGGCGCATGTCATTTATCTTATATAAGGTAGGGTCGACCAGGTGCTCTATGGGCTGGCCACAGCAAACAAGGGTGAGCTTGTATTTGTTAAACGGGCGTGGCAACGAGCGACGCAGCTTCTTGTATATGGTTTTTATGGCCTTCGGATAAAACTCCTGCATGGCAAAGGTGGCATCGACAGTCATTGTCACCTTGCGTGCCAGATCGTCAATGCTTATATTGCTGACCTGAGGGGTGGTCGGCAACACGCTGCCGTCGGCAGGGCTGTAAGCTGCAAAAAAATGGGCAGCCTGCTCTTTAAGACGTTTCTCGCTATCGTCGGGCTGAGCCATCAAGCTGCTACTGAAAAGAAGCGAGAGAGACAGAAGAAGTAATGGACGCATCATTTTTCAGTTGTTGGTTTTACTTTTTGTTGAATGTATGGCAAATGAGCCCACCTGCCAAACAGCCTGCTTTAGTCGATGTCACCGACCGTGAACAGCTCGGGGTGTTTGCCTTTGAACGGTTTGAAATAGAGCTTTATTTCACGCATCTCCTCCTCAAAATTGCCTGTAGGGACGAACGATCTGGTACACTCTATGAGCTTTTTCTCAAAATCGACGCCATAAAGGAGAACAGGAATCTGAGCTTTAAGCGCAATGTAATAGAACCCCTTTTTCCAATCAGGGTTGAGCGAGCGAGTGCCCTCGGGGGTGACACAAAGACGGAAAGAGCCCGACTGCTTGGCTGTGTTGGCCATGTTGTCGGTCATGCTGGTGTGACGGTCTCTAAACACGGGGATGCCGCCAAGCCTTCTGAACAGCGGTCCGAGAGGCCAAAAGAACCATTCTTTCTTCATCAAGAAGTTGGTGTGCAGCCCTTCGGCACCGGCATAGAGCTGTCCGAGGATAAAATCCCAATTGCTGGTGTGGGGTGCGAGACAAATAATAAATTTCTCAGGATGGTTTACCGTCACGTTGGTCTTCCAACCTAAATGGCGGTACAGATACCACCTACAGAATTTTTTCCACATATTTTTATATAAAAGTTTATTTTAAAATAACCAAAAAAGTTAAAGAAGACATTGCCCGACATGAGCTTTTGCCTTCTTTAACTTTTCGCCATTAACCTTACCATTAGCTTCGCTCTACAACAATGTGTCGCGTGTCTTGCGTTGCTGTCAAGAGCGTGTCTTGCGCTGCTGTGAAGAGCGCGTCTTTAACGGTGTTTGCAGTTGGTCAGCCGATATTGGCCACTTGGTCTGTAAGTTCTTCCACATGCTTGCGGAAATCGGCTATCAGTTTCTTATAGTAAACCTTGGCTGTCATTCCAGGCTCAGGATGCGACACACGACACACGAAATCGCTGTGCATGGTAAGAACAGCAGCCAAGAGAGCATTGACATTCTCGGCCTCTTGTTTGCCGCTGTAAAGCGATGTTGCTACACACTCGGCGAACAGGTCGCCGCACACATAATTGATGGTTCTCTTAAGTTTACGCTTGTTTGCCATATTGATTGTTTGCTTTAATTCGTGCTCAAAGATAGGAAAAAAATGGTAATTGCAAAAAGAAACACTAAAAAAATATGACAAAAAAGCGTTTTCTTTTCCTTTTCTTTCAATATATCAGAGAAAAAGCGTACTTTTGCATGGAAATTTAGGCATTAGGTCCGGTTTCTCACAAGCGGAAAGATCAATTTAAAACAACAACAATAAAGTTTTACATTTATTTTTATGGAAAAAAGTGCATTGCAGAAAGAAAGAGCTGCTTATCAGCCTAAGCTGCCCAAGGCTCTTCAGGGTGCTGTAACAATCAAGGAAGGCGCTGCCACACAGAGCGTTGACAACCAGGAGGAGATCAAGAAGCTCTTCCCTAACACATACGGAATGCCTCTCGTAGAGTTTGTTCCCGCAGAAACAGAAACTCACAAGGCCATGAACGTGGGTGTTATCCTCAGCGGCGGTCAGGCTCCTGGCGGTCACAACGTGATCTCTGGCCTCTTTGACGAGGTTAAGAAGCTGAACCCCGAGAACCGTCTCTATGGTTTCCTTATGGGTCCTGGCGGTCTTGTTGACCACAAATACATTGAGATTACCGACGAGCTCATTGCCGACTATCGTAACACCGGCGGTTTCGACCTCATCGGTTCAGGCCGTACCAAGCTCGAAGAGGTAAGCCAGTTTGAGAAGGGTATCGAGATCCTGCGCGAGCTCGACATCAAGGCTCTCGTGATCATTGGCGGTGACGACTCTAACACCAACGCTTGTGTGCTGGCAGAATATTATGCTGCAAAGAACTACGGCGTTCAGGTTATCGGCTGCCCCAAGACCATCGACGGCGACTTGAAGAACGACCAGATCGAGACATCTTTCGGCTTCGACACAGCTTGCAAGACCTACGCTGAGGTGATTGGCAACATTGAGCGCGACTGCAACTCAGCACGCAAATACTGGCACTTCATCAAGCTCATGGGCCGCTCTGCTTCACACATCGCTCTCGAGTGTGCTCTCCAGACACAGCCTAACATCTGCCTCATCTCTGAGGAGATCGAGAAGAAGGACCTCACCCTGAACCAGGTGGTTGAGCAGATCGCAGAGACCGTTGCTTACCGCGCAAGCCAGGGCAACAACTTCGGTGTTGTGCTTATTCCTGAGGGACTCATCGAGTTTATCCCCGCTATCGGCCGTCTGATCCAGGAGCTCAACGACCTGCTCGCTGCTCACGGTGCCGACTATAAGGATCTCGACAAGGACGCTCAGCGCCAGTACATCCTTTCTCACCTCAGCGAGGCAAACAAGGCTACATTTGAAACCCTCCCTGAGGGTGTGGCTCGTCAGCTCTCTCTTGACCGTGACCCCCACGGAAACGTGCAGGTATCACTCATCGAGACAGAGAAGCTGCTGTCAGAGATGGTTGGCGACAAGCTCGCTCAGTGGAAGGAAGAGGGCAAGTACACAGGAAAGTTCTCTGCTCTGCACCACTTCTTCGGCTACGAGGGACGTTGCGCCGCTCCTTCTAACTTTGACGCCGACTACTGCTACGCTCTTGGCACAAGCGCTGCTCAGCTCATTGCCAACGGCAAGACAGGCTACATGGCTATCGTGAAGAACACAACAGCCGGAACAGACCAGTGGAAAGCCGGTGGTGTGCCTATCACCATGATGATGAACATGGAGCGTCGTAACGGCGAGATGAAGCCCGTGATCCGCAAGGCTCTCGTTGAGCTCGACGGCAAGCCCTTCAAGACATTCGCAGCTCATCGTGACGAGTGGGCAAAGAACACTTGCTACGTCTATCCCGGTCCTATCCAGTATTGGGGTCCGAGCGAAGTGTGCGACCAGACCACAAAGACTCTCGCATTGGAGCAGAACTAATTTTCAGCAATCAGTCATTAATTACTGAACGATTTCTTGACAATGTCCGTCTTTTTTGGACAGGAAAAGGAAACGAATAAAAACCGTCCCGTATCGTTGACAAACCAACGGACGGGGCGGTTTTCATTACAAGACGAGAAACATTAGGGAACAAACATAACATTCATGCCACAACACAACACATCTCACGCTACAAGGGGCACAAGACGCAAAGCCTCCGCTCCACGACGCAAGCAGAAGAGAAGCCAAGGCACGGCAGCACGATTTCTGAAGAACCACATGCGGCTTGCATGGTGGATAGGAGGAGTGGCTGTGGCATTGCTCTATGCATGGACATTCTACTATTTCTTTGTCAGCCCCACAGGCTTCAGATGGAGAGCGCTCTATGGTGATGCCAACTACCCCAAAGGCTATGAGATTCACGGTATAGACATCTCCCACTATCAAGGCAAAATAAGCTGGGACGCCTTGCGGGACGCACAGATAGAAGGTTGCCCGTTGCGCTTTGTCATGATTAAAGCGACAGAGGGGTCGTCGCGCCTTGACGAAAACTTCAAGGAAAACTTCATGCAGGCACGCGAATATGGATTTATCCGTGGAGCATACCATTTTTGGAGCAACAAATCGTCAGCACGGTCACAAGCCTACCATTTCCTTGACAAGGTGCGGTTGCAGAAAGGCGACCTGCCGCCTGTGCTCGACGTTGAACACAAACCGTCTGACAAGAGCGTGGAAGATTTTCAGCAAGACATCCTCACATGGCTACACATCGTTGAGGACAGGTATCATGTGAAGCCCATCCTCTACACCTATTATAAATTTAAGGAAAAATATCTCAGCACGCCGGTCTTTGAAGATTATCCCTACTGGATTGCCCACTATTATGTGGACAAGGTAGAATATAAAGGCGAATGGAAATTTTGGCAACACACAGATGTAGGCAAATTGCCTGGAATAAAAGGATATGTAGACTTCAACATATATAACGGTTCTTATTATGACTTGAAAAAGCTCACGATAGGCAACCAAGAAGACGAATGGTAAAGAACAAGAAAAACGATGGAAAAGAACGAATTACGAATAATATTCATGGGCACCCCCGAGTTTGCCGTAGGCTCGCTACAGCGCTTGGTTGAGGGAGGCTACAACGTTGTGGCCGTTGTCACACAGCCCGACAAACCCGTTGGACGACACGGCTCTGTGTTGCGTGCCCCGGCGGTAAAAGAATACGCATTGGCACACAACCTGCCCGTGCTGCAACCTGTGAAGATGAAGGACCCCGCTTTTGTGGAAGAGTTGCGGTCGTATAACGCCGACCTGCAGGTCGTGGTGGCGTTCCGCATGCTTCCGGAGATAGTGTGGGCAATGCCTCGCTTCGGAACCTTCAACGTGCATGCTGCCCTGTTGCCACAGTATCGCGGCGCGGCACCAATCAACTGGGCCGTAATAAACGGCGAAACAAAAACAGGCGTAACAACATTCTTCCTTGACCACGACATCGACACGGGACGGATCATCATGCAGAAAGAGTTTCCCATTCCCGACAATGCCGACGTAGAGTATGTCTACGACGGTCTGATGGCGCTCGGAGCCGACATCTGCATAGAGACGGTCGATGCCGTGATCAACACCGACGGCAACGTTCCCTCACAGCCGCAGCGCGAGGACCTGCCGCTGAAGTCGGCACCCAAGCTGTTCAAGGAGACGTGTCTCATCAACTGGAACAAGGAGGCAAAACAGGTCTACGACTTTGTTCGCGGACTCTCCCCCGTGCCTGGAGCATGGTGTGAGATTGTCCACAACGACGAGAAGCCTGTTGTGATGAAAATTTTCCGCACGACAAAGACCGACAAGCCGCTTACGGCCAAAGATCAGCCTGGCGACATCTGCACCGAAGGACAGCATCTGCTCATAGCAGCAGCAGACAAGTGGCTGGAGATTGTCGAGCTGCAGCTGGCAGGAAAGAAGCGCATGATGGCGAAAGATTTCCTTAACGGATATGATATTAAAGGGAAAAGGGTATTTATGAATTTTGAGTTTTGAGTTTTGAGTTTTGAATTATTGCGCCCGCTGGCGCAATTTTGAGTTTTGAGTTTTGAGTTTTTAATTGTGCGCTTCGCGCATTTTGAATTGTTCAATTTTGAGTTGGAAGATCAAAAATGATAAATCAAAAATCGATAAATCAAAAATCAAAAATCAAAAATCGATAACTCAAAATCGGCTGAAAGCCGATAATTCAAAATTCAAAAATCAAAATTCAAAAATCATAAATCGATATAGCAATGAACACAAAGGAAGATATTAAGAAAGCTGTAGAGGTGATGCGCAAAGGTGGCGTCATCCTCTACCCCACCGACACGGTGTGGGGAATAGGCTGCGACGCAACAAACGCCGAAGCGGTAAAGAGAGTGTATGAAATAAAACGGCGTGACGACTCTAAAGCCCTCATTTGCCTCGTCGACTCAGACGCACGTCTGCAACGTTATGTGCGCAATGTGCCTAACGTGGCCTGGGACCTGCTCAACCTTAACACCAAGCCAACAACAGTAATTCTGGACAACGCCGTGAACCTCGCACCAAACCTGGTGGCACAAGACGGAACCATCGCCATGCGCATAACAAAAGAGGAGTTTTCTAAAGAGCTGTGCTTCCGCATGCAGAAACCAATCGTGAGCACAAGCGCCAACATAAGCGGAGAGCCGGCAGCACAAAACTATTGCGACATAAGCGAAGAGTTGCTTAACGCTGTCGACTATGTGTGCTGGACACGGCGCCAGGAACATAAGCCCCACACACCCAGCAGCATAATAAAACTTACAGAAGACGGCGTGGTAACAATAATACGCAAATAAAACAAAGGGAGGAACAAACAAGATGGAAGCATCAATAACAGATAACGGCAACACAAAACCCACAATGATGGACATGGTGCTGGAATGGCGCGACAAGCACATCACAGACCGGCAGATGACCATAATATTGGCGTTGTTCATAGGGTTCTTCGCATCGGTTGCTGCCTTCATCCTACACTTCATCATAAAAGAGATACAGGTGCTGTTGACAGCCGGGTTCACCACGGTGACATACAACTGGCTGTATCTCGTATTTCCTGTTATAGGCATTTTCCTCACGTCGCTCTTTGTGAGATATGTTGTAAAAGACAACATCTCACACGGCATCACGCGCATTCTTTACGCCATATCGTCAAAACGGTCACGGCTGAAACCCCACAACTGCTGGACATCGGTCATCGCATCGGCCATAACCATCGGATTCGGCGGATCGGTAGGTGCCGAGGCACCTATCGTGCTCACAGGCTCGTCAATAGGCTCAAGCCTCGGGCAGCTGTTCAAGATGGACAACAAGACCCTTATGTTGCTTGTGGGCTGTGGCGCCGCCGCCGCCATTGCAGGCATCTTCAAGGCTCCGATAGCCGGACTTGTGTTCACCCTTGAGGTGCTCATGGTAGACCTGAGCATGGCATCGTTGTTGCCCATCCTTGTAGCAAGCGTCACGGCGACATGCTTCACCTACATTTTCATGGGCAGCAACTCGCTGTTCACCTTCCATCTTGACGGCGAATGGATCGTGGAGCGCGTGCCGGCCTGCATCTTGCTCGGCGTCAGCTGCGGTCTGGTCAGCCTCTACTTCATACGCATGATGACATCGTGCGAAGGCGTGTTTGCACGCTTAAAAGACCACCGTTACGCCAAACTGTTATTGGGAGGCCTGATGCTCAGCTCGCTCATCTTCATCTTCCCCGTGCTCTACGGCGAGGGCTACAGCGCCATCAACATCCTGCTCAACAGCAACACAGAAGCCGACTGGAACACCCTGCTCAACAACTCGCTGTTCTACGGTCACGGACAGCTCCTCATCATCTTTGTGGCGTTAGTGGTGCTCACCAAGGTGGTGGCCACGTCAGCAACCAACGGCGGTGGCGGTTGCGGTGGAACGTTTGCCCCCTCTCTGTTTGTCGGAGCGTTCAGCGGGTTTCTCTTTGCCCGTATATGGAACATACAGCAGTTGGGTCTCTATGTGCCTGAGAAAAATTTCACTCTCTTGGGGATGGCAGGCGTGATGGCAGGCGTGATGCACGCCCCGCTGACAGGCATCTTCCTCATCGCAGAGATCACCAACGGCTACGACCTGTTCATACCGCTAATGATCGTCAGCACCTGTTCCGTGATGACAATAAGCGTCTTTGAGCCCCACAGCATCTACGCCATGCGTCTTGCCCGTCAAGGCAAGCTCATCACCCACCACACCGACAAGGCAGCGCTGACGCTTATGAGCCTGGACAGCGTCGTTGAGAACGACTACATTGCCGTTACAGCCGACATGCCGTTGGGCAAATTGGTAAACGTCATCAGCAAAAGCCACTCCAGCTTCATTCCTGTCCTCGATAGTGCAGGCTGCATTCTTGGCGAGGTCGACATTACGAAGATCAGACACATCATGTTCCGCTCTGAGCTCTACACCAAGTTTTGTGTCATGCAGATCATGACGCCTGTGCCTGCCAAGGTCGGCATAAACGACCGAATGGAGGAGGTGATGAAGAAGTTTGAGATCAAGAACACCAACTATCTGCCTGTTGTCGACGTCAACAACCGCCTGATGGGTTACATCTCGCGCTCCCGCGTGTTCAGCCTCTACCGCAAGATGGTTGAAGATTTGTCGGCGGAATAAAGAAAGATAGAAGGAAGGACAGAAAGAGAAAGAGAAAGAGAAAGAAAAAAAGAAAAAGAAAGAAGGAAAAGACCGGAAAAAGACCGGGAAAGACAGAACCAATAAAGTAAAAGGGGAAAAGACCTATCGAGTAGGAGGAAAACGAAATAGTTCTCCTCCTACTTCCGTTTCCGCCTATCTTCAACAAATAAGCGACAAATCCAATAATCAAGCACGAAAAACGGCAAAATGACCAAATGACCAAATGACTAATGACCACATTTTTTTGCAAGTTCAAGGGGTGGCTTTGGATGGAAGGGACGTGAAAAGAAAAGGCTTGTATGGAAAGGATATAAAAAGGCCTCGGAGAGGAAGCGGGCTGGCAGGCAGAAAAGGGAAACGCGGGGAATTAAGCCCGGGCTAAGCTATTACAATTACAGTTATTACAGTTATTACAAATAGGGTGGATATCTTACAATCCCCTTCTTAAGAACTTTATAACTAATTAATAATCAAATAGTTATATATAAAAAGAAAGAGATAGGCGACCCCTGTTGATTAAACTGTAATAACTGTAATTGTAATGACAGCCCACACCACACTTCCTCTAAATGGCTTACGTTCAACAACTTAACAAATTATCAAACATGACAAATATTAAATACAACCTCAGTAAACCCACCCCTCCAGCTATGCCACGCCTTGGAAAAGGCACGGAATGTGTGCAACTTTTGCTCTCGCAGGTGTAGAAAGACATGCATCAGCCACTCGTACCCATGCTTTTTTCCATACTTGGCGCTCATGTAAGCGGAGCAGAATTCATGTATCCCGACCAAAATTGGAAGGAAATGTGCGGAATGCTGGCTAATCTCGTGGCTGACAGTGGCGCAGGAAAGGGCCGCAAAGACTTTGCCGAATATTATGTTTCGGCCTTGGCTAAAAACAAACTCAGAGGATAGGAGAAACGGGCTTGGAGGGTATGGAAGGGAACGGGCCTGTAGGCTATGGAGAAACAAGCCTGGAGGGCATGGAGAAACAAGCCTGGAGGCTATGGAGAAACAAGCCTGGATGGCATGGAGAAACAGGCCTGGAGGCTATGGAGAAACAAGCCTGGATGGCATGGAGAAACAGGCCTGGAGGCTATGGAGAAATGACGTAAACAAGCATGACAAGTGTGACAGATAGATATGGCGCGTGACGTTTTAACGACACGCGTCCATGGGCTTTAAGACACAGAAACAACTGTTTTAAAAACCACAAAACAGTTATGTTTATGATAACACAAGCAGTTATGTTTAAGATAAAACCAAACCATTATGTTTAAGATAAAAAGTTACAGTAAGGCAGAACTGGCCATGCTCTATTTTCCTGACAGCGACCCACATGTGGCGGTGAACCACTTGATGA
>ERZ791615.54-NODE-54-length-57500-cov-4.42361_pt1 | contig 57500 bp, 51 predicted proteins | sample MGYA00510273_ERZ791615 | MGnify/ENA primary metagenome ERZ791615 (study PRJEB30046, sample SAMN00715185) | human gut metagenome | study: EMG produced TPA metagenomics assembly of the A metagenome-wide association study of gut microbiota in type 2...
CTACCAATAGATTAAGAAAAATATCTACCAGCTTTTTGCGGATCAGACTGAACAAACCATAGACGTTGAACATAAAGAGCATCATGATGACCAGGATCGGCAAAAATTCCAGATGGAATGCTATCTTATCCGTTTGTTTATTACCAAGTTCCAGTGCCATAGCGATGCTGGTAGCCAGATACAAACAAATTATGTCACCTATGATCAAAATTATCTTTCGCAGCAAAGAATTATATCCCACTAGAATTCACCTACAGCATTGTTATTATTTGCTTCTATGATTATTTAAAACAAAAGCACTTTGTTCCGCCAAAACTATCGATAGATAGTCAATAACAAACAGAAGTGCAGACAAAAAATAATTTGTATATTTATCGTATTTAGGTATTTTAAATTTTATTTGGTTCATTTTTACATTTTATCCTTAAAATACTTTTTTGTTCCAAATATTTTCAATTAGAATTATACCACACGAGTCCCCCCCCGCAAGACATTTACAAATAAATGAATCAAACTTATTCTGGTCTTGCTATTACTTTTGCATCGCTCTCTACGCGATCGCGATGCTTAGCTAACGCGATACATGTTTGTAAAAACCCGCAGGACATAAAAAAACAACGTCGCTTTCAGCGACGTTGTTTTAATCTACATTTTTCTAACTAATCCATATATTCTTTTAATATTTTTCCAGCAAATAAATGTCACCGATTTCTTTGATTTCATTTAGCTTTTGGAGTTTATCCTTATCTTTTAAACGGCGCAGTTCCAATCCTCGTACCAAAACATATTTTTGACCAGGATCATTTAAAACTCTGGCTAAATCACCACTTTTAGGTTTTACTTCCTCACCCGGTGCACCAGTATAATACATAAAACCAGGCCTCAAAAATTTATCAACATAAACCGGTTTCTGCTGATCACATTTCGTATGATAAACTCTGACGATTTCTTTAACACTGAAACGATTGGCAACCATTGGCAACAAAAAGGAAAATGCAATTACCATTGTCAAAACACCGGTAACCACATGCAGCCAAGCTGAAAAATTAATATCACGATAACGCCACAACGCCCAAACTATACTTACGCCCAAAATAAAAGTTACGCTGCCCAGCACAATTCCTCCGAAAGCAACTTCAGGCAATTGCTGCCCGCCAATAACCCATCCGGCTGTAAGCAATAAAAACATTATTCCGCTGCCAAAAATCCAGGACCAACGGATACCATAATTTTCTTTTTGCATTCTGGCAATATTCCAGCCAATCACAATCGCCAGCGCTGGAAACATAGGTAAGATATAAGAAACGAGCTTCGTTTGAGAGATAGTAAAAAATATCAGTACGAAAAGCCACCAGATATTCACGAAAAGCATTTTTTCCAGATCATCAGATCTGCTGTCTGTAATTGATGCTTTAATAGATTGCAGTAACAGCCCTGTCCAGGGAAACAAACCCAGGATAATAACAGGAAAATAATACCACCACAAAACCCGGGTCGGATGCTCAGGCGTTGTAAAGCGGGTAAGATTATGAAACCCTAAAAATGTATTAATAAATTCCATTCCATGCACTTGATACATCAAATAATACCACGGTGCCGCAATAAAAAAATACAGCAGTAATCCGCGTAAACAGTGCATTTTAAAAAGCCTCTGCCACTGCCCGGTACAAAGAATATGCAGAAATATTATCGCGCCTGGAAAAACGATCCCGATCGGCCCTTTTGTTACCGTGGCCAGCGCCATACACACATACATCAGCCAATACTGCTTATGCAAGTAGCACAATAAAGACCCGGTCAGGAAAAACAACAGCGTCGTATCTGTTACCGCCGCCTTGCCAAGATAAAAGAACTGTACAGATGTCGCTAAAACGAGCGCCGACCAAAAACCAGCTCTTTCGTTAAACAGCCTGGTAATGGAACAATAAAGCATTATTACAGTCAAAAAGGCCATTAATGCTGCAGGAAAACGCGCTGCAAACTCTCCATCCCCAAACACATGCATTGCACCAGCTACAAGCCAGTAATACATTGGAGGTTTGTCAAACCAATATTCATTATAAATACGCGGCGAAAGATAATCATTAAACTGGATCATCTCACGCGCAGTTTCAGCATATACCGGCTCATCCGGGTCAAGCAGCGGTATACTGCCTAATCCAAAAAAGATATTGAAGGCAACTATAATTGCTAAAACGAGCAAGCTTCCCTTCTCGATCCTATTCATTATTTTCCTACTTTCCCCGTTTTACATAATCATGGTAAGTTTTTTGGATACCTTCTTTTAACTGCATCTGCGGAGTTACAGCAAGTATTTCCTTTAAACGTGCATTAGACAGCGCAGAACGGAAGATATCACCCTGTCGCATTTCCGCATAACGAACTTCAAGTTTATCAGCATCAACTTCGGCAAAGGCGCCCAAAAGTTGATTTACCGAAGTTTCATGCTCTGTAGATACATTGATAGTCTGGTATCCCCTGGCTGCCAATCCCGCTTTAATAGCTGCTGCAACATCGCCTGCATAGACAAAGTCACGCGTTTGTTCCCCATTACCATAAACGGTCACAGCTTTTCCTGCTGCCAAAAGTTTACAGAAAATACTGACGACACCACCTTCGCCGCCTTCCCCCTGACGTTCGCCGTAAACATTCGCAAAACGGAAAACAACTGTATTGATACCATAAAGCTCGTGGTAAACACGTAAATAATGCTCTGATGTCATTTTTGTAATACCATAAAACGACATTGGCATCAATGCAAGGTCTTCATGTAAAGGAACATTTTCATTATTGCCATATACTGCCGCACTGGAGGCAAATAAAACTGTTTTCACCTTATACTTGCGGCAATTTTCCAACACATTGATCAAGCCTGCTAAATTGATTTCGCAATCTTCATCAGGATGTTCGATTGAATAAGGTACCATTGTCTGGGCAGCCAAATGCACAACTGCATCAAAATTTTCTTTTTGAAATAACGCTTCTATTTCCTGCGAACGTATATCCGCTACGACAAGTCTCATTCCTTGAGGTACATTTTCTCTGAACCCGCTTGAAAGGTTATCTAAAACTACGACTTCATAATTTTTATCACTATTTAACAGCTCTAATAAATGCGAACCGATAAACCCAGCACCGCCGGTAACTAAAAGCTTCATTGTTGATCTTCGCCCTTCCTGAGATTTTTCATAGATAAAACATTAGAGCCAAAGGCGCGTATTGAAACTACTGCCCCTAATAAAAACGGCAGGTATTCAGCTGTAAAACGCCATAAAACTGCCATAATACCAACAAGACCACCAGGCAACAGCTCAGAAAATAATACAACGAAGCCCGCCTCTGCGACACCTGAACCTCCGGGAGTTGGTGAAAAATACAGCACCAGGTTCAGCAAAACCATTCGCCCCATAACCTGCAGCCAGTCAAATTTGATATTCATACCCAGAAAAAACATCGGTACAGTAGCATAAATACATAACAGACTGAGCCCCGATTCAATAAAGGCCCGCATTACTTTCAAAGGATTTTTGCCCATGATAAAAGATGCCTGTTTAAATTCTTTATACCAAATAAAACAATTCCTCCTGAAATCGCGCGAGAAATTGTTCGTTAACCCAATGATCCAAAACTCCGGATATCTGGTCCTCATAAGCAGCACTGCCGCAATCGGCAGCGAAACAAATAAAACAGATACGATAGTAATGACACTGGTCGGCATCCAGTCAACCAAAGCATGATCACTATGCAGAACAAACGGCACCAGCAAAATCAAAAAAGTGATCGACATAATCGTACGCACAAAAACAACGACCGTGGCCTTTGCTACCGGCACGCCCGCCTTGCGCATGAACATGATCTGAGCTACAGCACCGCCGCTGGCTCCGGGGGTAACAAGCGCCAAAAAATAATTGCTTAGAACAACGTTCACCACTTGTCTGGTAGTTAGCTTTTCATCAGTCACAGCAGCCAAAGTCATCAGCCGCAAACCATCAAAAACCAATCCCAATCCCAAAATGCCAAAGGCCGCAGCAATACACCACGGTTCAAACATCGTCAGATATTCTAACGCTCTTATATCAAATGTAAAATAAATAACTGCCGCAGAAATAGCAATAACAAAAACAAACATCCATAGCAACCTGCGGATCAATTTTCTGTGCATATCAAAGCCCACCAAAGTTTATCAAAGTTACTTTCTTCTGCTCCAATAAACATTTATTTTTTTCAGAAAGAAAAGCCTGAAGCTCATCTTCCCAATGATACTGCCAGGAAAAAGTTTTTTCCAAAGACTCTGCATCCATCCCCGGATGAGTCATGATCTCACTTACGCCATCAGGCAGATTCCTAATGATTTCACCTACTAAGAATTCGTTTAAATTACCTCCGGCCAGCATTCCAAAAAAATGCTGTGGATAGACAAAACGGGCCTGTCTGGCTTTCATTTTCGCCAAAGCGCTGCAAAAGCTTAAGCCTTCACGGCCGATCAGGCGGCCAGCAGTGCTGTTAAATCCACCGCGCCAAAACCAGCCTTCCTGCGGCATCCTAATTTTTTTAATACCAAATGCACTGCACAAATCCAATACGATGTCGGCGATTCCCGGCAGCACATGCAGATGCTGATGGCTGTCGACGTGAGTTATTTCCAGACCACAGCTTAAGCCGCGTTCTAGTTGTGCTTGCAGTTCGCTGACGACTTCTGCTTTTTTTATTCTGCCAGCATACCACCGTTTGGCAAAAACTGTATAATCAGCAGGCAAAAGCCCATCTTCATCAACAAGTGTTCGCAGCTGCCGTGCTTGTAAAAGCGGTTTACCACCTCCTACTAAAGTAAGATGGATACCTACTCCTAAAGCAGGTGTTGCTTTCGCCTGAAGTACTGCGTCATCAAAAGCAGCGCCGCTGCACATTAAAGACGTACTGGTAATAAAACCGTCCCTGCAGCCTTTTATAATACCAGCATTGATTGCCGGATGCAGTCCGAAATCATCAGCATTAACAATTAATTTTTTCATATATTTCAGCCTCCTGAAAGGCTCTAGATTTTTTTATAATTTGCAAAATGGACTTTTACAAGCCGTTCCAGGGCACCGCGTCCCAATTCTTTCAGCAGCTCGCGTGCACAGTTTGTCGCAGCGTCACTGCCGCCTTTAGGCAATTCATTTCGCCCAACCTGCTCGGCCAGCTCCTGCATTATTTCCAAAAATTTAGCCCGCGCCAATACTGAAGCAGCCGCCACAGCAATATCTGCCTCGGCTCTGTGCTGCTGTACTATATTAACATCAGGAAATTCCTGCTGTAAGCTGGCGCGGATGTCGTTAGACGCTGTAAATTGATCGACCAGCGCATAATTACATTGCGGGCATTGCCGCAGAACATTTCGCAGTACAGCTATGTGACCATTGCTTAACAAATGGTTGAGATTTTTTCCATCTGCACGCATTTGCTGATAACGAAAATTATACATTTCCGGCTTCAAAGCTAAAACCGTGTTGATCGGAGCAGCTTCGACAATCAGCTCTGCCAGCCGCAGAACTTCTTTATCATTGATCAGTTTGCAATCTCTGACTCCCAAACGGACTAGTTTTTCAGCCGTCGTAATATCTACTAATACTGCTGCAACGACTAAGGGTCCGAAAAAATCTCCTTTACCTGATTCGTCACTGCCTGCCCAAATACCTTTAAAATCGGCACAATTTCGTAAAAGTGTATAGTCATTTCCAATAGCCTGTACGATATCCCCTTTATCGGCAGTATCTTTTCCTGTCAAAACTGCTTCCAGCTGGGACCTCAATTCTGAAGCCGTACCGCCCCAAACAAACTTAATCCCCTTTTTACCATTATATACTGATAATACTACTTTACTATCACTGTTTGTTACTGTCAACTGTATACCATACTGCAGCTTTTTTTCAGTAATTGTAAGATTGGCGTCCAAACTTTTGATCTGCTTTTTTAAATTGTCGAGATAAGCAGCAAAATCACTGTTCAAGTTGTGCCTCCGCAGCAGCTGCTGCTGCCTGCATAATAGTTTTCAGGCTGTGTCCGCTTTTTAAAGCCAAAACTTTACAATCCTCAAATTCAGGAGCAATATTCACAATTTTCCCATCCATCTGTGCATATTTAATTCTCACTTCACCTTCAGGCAACGACACAATAGTAACCTTCCTGTAATTGATATGGCGATGCACCGCATAATAACGTACTCCCAGCGACGTTGTTTCAGTCAGCAAAATATCAGTCAGCTGATCCAGGTTCTGAGGATCGAGCAGCACCGATAAAGTTTGAGCAGGCCGTCCTTTTTTCATAATGATCGGAGTCAGCCAGCAATCCAAAGCACCCGCCTGCAGTAAGCGTTCCTGCACATAAGGGTACAATTCGCCATTCATATCGTCAATATTACATTCGGCAACAAGTAATTCACCACCGGCTTCAGCTTCCAATTCGCCGATACTGATACGCAGGACATTGGGTATTTCCAGATCCCATGTCCCGGCGCCATAAGCAATTTTACTACCGCTAAAGCCCTGTGGAATATCATTTGTACTGACTGCTAAAACCTTCATCAGTGCAGCACCAGTCGGTGTAGTAAGCTCTTTTTCGATCTTTCCGTGGCTGTGCTGCAGCCCTTGTAACAGCTCTGCCGTCGCAGGAGCCGGCACTGGCATCAGTCCGTGTGCACAATTTACAAAGCCGTTGCCTGTATGGATATTGGAAACAAAAATCTTTTCGATCCCCAAATATTCCAAAGCCAAAACGCAGCCCGCAATATCAATAATCGTGTCGATTGCTCCGACTTCGTGAAAATGCACTTCATCAACAGTTTTTCCGTGAACCTTAGCTTCAGCTTCTGCTAAAGCTGTAAACACCTGTAAAGACTGCATTTTGATTTTATCATGCAAGTCAGAATGTGTAATAATATGGGCTATATCATGCAGATTGCGATGTTCATGGTGGTGATGCACAGGTTCTTCAGACACTTTCACCTGATGGCAATGCTGAGCGCAATCGGAATGATGTTCATGGTTATGCCCTGTATCGCCATGTTCGTGATGATGGTGACCAGCGTGAGTATGTTCATGCTGATGTCCAATTGTGACATCATGTTGATGTTCATCTGGCAACAAGACATTAAAATAGTTCGCATCAATACCACATTTATTAACACGTTCGTTGATCAGTTCATACTCTCCCAAGTGCAGCTTTTTCATCTCAGACACCAGATGATCGAACGGTACACCTGCATCGATCAAAGCTCCCAGCAGCATATTGCCGCTGATACCCGCAAATGCTTCTATATAGATTGCTTTCATTACATCACCTCATATGATTGATAATACTTGCCATACGCCCCGCTCCAAAACCGTTATCGATATTAACAACAGCCACACCGGCCGAACAGCTGTTGAGCATGCCCAAAAGTGCCGATAGCCCCTGAAAGTTAGCGCCATAACCGACACTGGTAGGCACCGCTATTACAGGTCGTTCCACCAAGCCGCCGACAACGCTTGCCAAAGCGCCTTCCATTCCGGCAACGACAATAACTACATTAGCATTTCTGATCAAATCAAGTTTATCAAACAGTCGATGAATACCAGCCACACCTACGTCGTAAACCCTCTCTACCTGATTGCCCATGATCTCAGCAGTCAATGCCGCCTCCTCTGAAATAGGCAGATCGCTTGTACCCGCCGTCACAACGGCGATATAACGATTATCATCTTTTGGAAGAGGTTTACGCTCTACAAAAATCAAGCGCGAATTTTTATGATAAACCGCATCGGGCAGCACCTTCTGCACCGCTGCAAATTTATCGGCATCAGCACGTGTTCCCAAAATATTATTGTGTACTTGTGCCAGCTTTTCCATGATCGCAGCAACCTGCTCTACTGTTTTACCCTCGCAGTAAACAACCTCGGGAAACCCCTGACGCAGACTGCGGTTATGATCCAGTTTCGCAAAACCAAGGTCAGTATAATCCGCAGCATGCAGCTTTTCCAAAGCTGTTTTAGCGTCGATAGTGCCTGCTTTATAACTTTCCAAAAGCGCCAGCAAATTTTCTTCGTAAGTCATATTATAATACTTCCTTAACTATGATTTATGCAAATGTTTCTCTTTCCATTCCTCGCTCAGCAAATATAACAGCGGCACTACAACCAGAGTCAGCAAAGTCGACGTCGTCAGACCGCCAACTAAAACCACGCCCATAGATTGGCGCAGCTCAGCACCGGCACCAAGACCCAAAGCAATTGGCAGCATACCTAAAATAGTCGAAAGCGTTGTCATAAATATCGGGCGAATACGCAAAGCGCAAGCTTCACGCAAGGCCTCGCGCAAAGGCATACCCTTAGCCCGTGCCTGATTGGCATAGTCGACCAGCAGGATCGCATTTTTTGTAACCAGACCCAGCAGCATCGTAAAACCGATCAGCGACATCATATTTGCAGTCTGCCCTGCTACCATCAAGCCTAAAACAGCACCGATAATCGCAAACGGCAGTGACATCATAATTACCAAAGGCTGCATAAAGCTTTCAAACTCTGCTGCCAGAACCATATAGATCATAATAATAGCTAAAATAACCGCCTTCGCGATCTCACTAAAGGCTTTTGCCATTGTATCAGCCTGACCGATCATTTTATAACGGTAACCGACCTGCATATTCATATCCGGGATCATCTCCGTCTGGATCTTCTGGATCAAATCGCCCGGAGTAATACCGACTGTATTAGCATAAACAACGATCTGGCGCTGTCTGTCCTCACGGTCAATACGTGTAGGACCGGACGAGAAATACACGTCAGCTACATCGCCCAACCGGACAAACTTCCCTTCCGTATTGGAAACACGCAGATTGGCAACGTCATTGATATCACGACGATGCGCAGCATCCAACTGTACAATTATATCATAGTCGTTATCACCGATAGTAAAACTATTGCTTGTGCTTTTGCCTAAAAAGGCCATTTCCACAACTTTACCAACGGAAGTTGAATCAAGCCCCATTGCGCTCGCACGCAGCGGATCGACCTTAACGATGATCTCCGGTTCTTCTTCCGATGAAGAAATATCAACATCAGTAGAACCTGGAACCTGTCTGATCCTTTCCGCCAGATCCTGAGCATAAGTTGTCAGCAGCTCAAGATCACTGCCGCGCAGACCTACCTGCACCGGTCTGCTGTCACCGCGTCCGCCGCCCTGGTTACTGACGACTGCGACTTTCAATTCTTCGACATTACCAAATTTACGGCGCAGCTCATCCATAATATCGATCATACTGCGATCTCTGTCAGACGAAGGAATAAGCTTGACATCGATATTGCCTTCGTTAATAGGCACGCGCGAACCGCCTAAGCGCATCGCTGCAATCCTGACCTCCGGCATTTGCAGGATTTCTGCTTCCAACGGCAGCGTCAGCTCCTTCATTCGCTCGATACTTGTACCGGCAGGAGCTTTAACACTGACGGAAAATTCACCGGAATCGTATGTCGGCTGATATTCCGTACCAATAAAAGGTAACAGAAAAAGATTAAAAATAAGTGAAGCAACAGAAATCAGAACTATTTTCCAAGGATGCTGGAACGCAAATACCATTAATTCATCATACATCCGGCAAATTACCTGAAACCCGGCCTCAAATTTATCCAGACAAATCTGTACAACTTTGGGACGCGGATGCTTATAAGGTTTGGCATGTTCCTCGCGATAATCCTTCAGCCAATAAGCCGATATCATTGGTGTAAGCGTGTAAGCAGCCATCGTCGAAAAAGCCAGCGCAAAAGCGACAGTTAAGCCGAATTGTTTAAAATACTGACCAACTACCTCACCCATAGAACCGATCGGTACAAAAACCGCCATCAAAGAAAGCGAAGTAGCAAGAATAGCCAGAGATAACTCTTCTGTAGCGTCCTGAGCAGCCTGAATCGGCGACTTACCCATTTCCATATGCCGGAAAATATTTTCAATCAAAACGATAGCATCGTCGATAAGGATGCCGACTGCCAGGCTCAAAGCCATCAGCGACATATTATTCAGCGTAAAGTCCATCGACTTCATCAAAAAGAACGTGGCAATAACGGAGGTCGGTATAGAAAGGCCGCCGATGATCGTAGCCCGAAAATCGCGCAGGAACATATAAGTTATCAAAAGCGCCAGAAAGCCGCCGAAAAGTATAGCATTCCAGACATCGGCAACATTCTCGCGGATATAAGCAGACTGATCGCGTACGACATCGACCTTGATATCCTTAGGCAAATCATTTTCCATCATTTGTTCCATAGAAGCGTTGACACCGTCAACAACATCTACAGTATTGGTCTTAGACTGCTTCCTTACCAAGACCATAACGCTGGGTACTTTATTAGAACGGGAATAGGTGTCTTCGTCTTCCCAGCTGTCAACAACCTTCACAACATCTGAAAGCTGGATCGGGCGACCATCCTGATTGGCAATAACGATGTTTTTAATATCGTCGATATTTTTATATTTGCCTAACGTACGGACTGTTATTTCCATATCGTTATAACGGGCCTTACCGCCAGGAGTATTGATATTTTCACTGTTGACCTTATCTAAGATAGTCTGAAAGGAAATATTATAACTGTTCAGCTTCTCAGGATCGGCAATCAGTTTGATCGCACGCAGGCTGGCGCCGACAACAGATACTTCGGACACGCCTTCGACACGCTGCAGTTCTTCTTTAACAACGTCTTCAACTATCTTACGGGTTTCTTCACGGCTGCGCGAATCAGAAGCAAAAGTAAATGCCGCTATCGACTGTGACGAAATATCAAACCGCTGTACAACCGGCTCATCGATGTCGTCAGGCAAACGCCGGCGTACCGACGCAACCTTTTCACGCACCTCACTGGCCATCTCGCGCGGGTCAACACCCAGCTCAAATTCCAGCGTCGTCTGCGAATAACCTTCGCGTACAGTTGACGACAGGGTTTTAATACCTGCAACCTGGCTGACGCGATCTTCAATAGGTCTTGTTATCAGAGTTTCCATTTCCTCAGGTGAAGCGCCTGTATAGGTAACAGTAACACTTACCAGAGGCAGTTCAACGTCAGGATACAAATCGACACCCAAATTAGGATACGACTTAATCCCGAATACTACTAAAAGCAGTACAAACATCGTCGTAAAAACAGGTCTGCGTATAAATGTGCCTATCATTTTATTTAGCACCCTGTCCTTCTAATTTGATCTTACTGCCTTCACGCAATTTATTCTGACCGCCGGTAACGATCCGGTCGCCATCACTCAAACCATCTAAAACTTCTACCATATTATCATTGACAAAACCTATTGTTAAAACTCTGCGGCTGACGACACCATCATCATCAACAACAAAAACCGTACGCTGATCTTCACGCATTACAATAGCGCTCATAGGAATAACTAGTGCATTCTCTTTCGGCTCGGCTGTAATGACAACATTGGCATAAACACCGCCGCGTAATTTACCGGCACTGTTGTCCACTGTCACCTCAGCAGCAAAGGTCCTTGCCGGCATATCTGCTACCGGCGAGATACGTGTGATCATACCGCTGAATTTATCATCAGGATATGCGGGCACAGTAATATCAGCCAATCCGCCAACAGCAATATTGCTGATCTGACCTTCCGGGATATTTATTTTAGCAGTCAATTCAGAAATATCGGCAATATTAAACAGCGCTGTGCCAACTTTAGCATAATAACCTTCCTGATAATAACGTTTAGAAATAATACCGTCCTGCGGCGCAGTTACACTGGCTCCGCTCAGCTTATCCTGCATATTGTCCCACACGCCCTGAGCTTCCGAAAGCTTGCCCTGCGCATTGTTTCTGGCAAAACGGTAATTATCTACTGTCTGCTCCGAAACAGCGCCCTTTTCATATAATGCCTGATAGCGCTGCAGCTCGCGTTCAGCTCTTTCCAAAGTCGTTTGGGCATCCATCAAAGAACCCTTCGCCGATAACAAATTAGCCGTCTGTTCTGTCTGCTCTAAATGAGCCAGCACAGTGCCAGCTGTGACCTTGTCACCTTCATTAACATAAACCTTCTCTACCCTGCCATCTATTTTAGCTGCCACGTCGGCCTGCCAAACAGGATCAAGGCTGCCCGCAAAACGCATAACAGGAGTAATACTCTGACGCTGCGGGAAAGATGTGGCCACCGCAATATTCTGCCCTTGCGAAACACGGTTCGCACGCTCGTTGTTAGCCTGGATATTACCATAAATACGATAAGCAATAATTGCTAAAAGAACCAGGGATGCGATAATTGCAATACGAACTTTTGTATTCTGCCAAATCATTTTTTTACTCCTCAATTTATCGAAATAAAGGTATTTTTATTTATAATAACAGATATTTTAATTATACAACTTTTCCATATAGAATAGCAAGAAAATTGCAGGCTGAAGCAGCGCTTTCACAGTCTTTTCAACGGTTATGCCATGCAACATAAAAAGACCCCTGCTGCAGAAAAACAACAAGGGTCTAATAATATAACGTTTACTCTATTTTTTTGCTTCGTCTATTGCCGCCATATTAGCTGCGTCACGTTCTTTTACGCGATCCAGGCCGGTCTTTTCACCAGCGGCACCAGTATTCATTTTCCCTAAGGCGTCCTTCAGCGAATAAACGGTAAATTCAGCCGTCATATCCAGATTTCCCGAAGCATCATTTTCTTTAACGGTATTAACACTGGCTTTGTTCAATTTTGCAAACCTCGTACCGTTTTCTACCTTCTGCAAAAACTCGACCATTTTATAATAGTTGCCGCTGATAGAAATATTGAGCGGTACTTCGTAAGCTCCATTTACCTGTTTTAAATTGCCACTCGGAGGCTTAACACTTTTGAACTGAATTCCGCATTCCTTTGAAAGGTTAGAATATTCCTGTACTAATTCAGGCACAGTTACTATATCAGGCAACAGCTTCTTAGCTTCAGCAAGGTAGCCTTCCTGCTTCGCTGCAAAAGCATTATAATCCTTATTCTGTTCAGCAAATGTCTGATAACTGGCTAAACGCTGCTGCGCCTGTGTCAATTCCTGCTCATTTTTCTGAATGTCTTCACGCAGCGGCTGCATGATATACAGAACTACAAAAACAAGCAGCAGTACCGAACCTAACAATAACAACGAATATTTACTGTTTTCTGACATATTGCTGTCAGGCATTTCTAATTTCACTTCTTCACCCCACTTCTCTGAATTTCCAAAGTAAAATCAATAACGCCAGCAGTACTGCTGTTATTATTGTTGCTTTCATCAGCAGAAATCAGCTGCACATTGGCAATATCAGGCCGTGCCTGTAAAAGACTGATGAATTTAACAATATCGTCCATTTTCATGGCTTTACCGGCAATGCTCATCTGATCTGGCTTATTGCCCTGTTTAACACTTGTCAACCAGCAGCCGTAGGGTGTAACATTGCCCAGTTCAGCAAGGGAACGGCTCCATACGATGCGGTCTTTAGAAAGATTGCGTACGATAGTATTGCGTTTATTTACTTCCGCATTCTGCTGCTGAGCTTTATCAAAACGCTCCTGCCAGACTTTCATTGAAACGATACCTTCATTCACATCGCTGAGCTTACTTTCAGTATACTTGAACATTGCCAAATGGTAACCCCACAGTAAAATGCTCAGTCCTAAAAATACATAAGCTATAATACGATAAAGTTTCCATGTAGGAAACTCACTTTTGCGCCTGTACTCAGGTAAAAGATTGATTCTAATCATCTGCTTCCCCTCCGTACAAAGCAGCGCCTATTGCAACAGTCAGCGCTCCCAGATATTTTTTCAGTTCTCTCTGATCAAGTTTATCTGCAAAAGTAACTGCTTGACGCAGATCGTTAACGACAACCTTCATTTCCATACCTTCGCTCAAAAATTCGGACAATCCGGCCATATTTGCACCGCCGCCTGCCAAAACCAGATGCGTAAATCTTGCATCCTTTTTATTGATCAAATAATATTCACAGGTTCTGCGTACTTCACGTCCCAGATTTTCAACCTCGTTGAAAAATTCTGCAAATTTAGTTTTATCTGTTTCCAGGCTGCTCAAAAGCAGCTCATCTTCCAGTTTGATCTTTTCAGCAGCCGTCAGGTCAACGCCAGCACCATTAGCAATAGCGGCATTAAACATCTGCCCTCCCTGGGGAATACTGCGCTGCGCAACAGGAGCACCGTTCTGAAAAATAGTCAGCATCGAATATGAACGCCCTATATCAAGCAAAACGAAGTTTTCCAACTGCCTGGGCAAGGTTCTATAAGCAGACAAAACTTCGATATCAATACCAATAGTATGCCAGGCCAGCGCATCACTGATTTCCAGCAGTGAATCAATAACATCCTTAGGGGAAGCAACCAAAAGCACAGGCTGCAGACCTTCATTAGTATATGCCCCAAATTTAGCCGAATCCACATAATAAGTATCAGCTTCATAAGGAACATACTGACTGGAATCCCAAGCTACAGACTGTTTCATTTCTTCGTCAGGCATTTCCGGCATATCGATCTCACGTACAAAAGCATTACGGCCGCCTACAGTAAAAACCGCATGCCTGGCATTAAAATCATATTTTGCCACCAAGCCTTTAATAAAGCTTATCATCGCATCACTGTTACGGACAAATCCGTTATTGATAAGCTCCAGTGGCAGCTCTGCTACAGCAAAACAACTAACTACAGGCTTACTGCCTGTTTCTATCTGCACCATTTTTATACTTCCGGTGCCGATATCGACGCCAACTATTTTTGACGGCTTTGTGTGAAACATTCTTTTTACGATGGCTTGCACATTCACTTGCGCAGACCTCCTTGATTCGTATAAATAAAATCAGTTTTAATACTATATTTTATAAATTATATCATAAATTCATAAACTCATACAAACAAATTCCAGTAAAAATAAATTAAATATGGAGAAAACAAAAGCGCAATATAAGCTCCGATACATAAAAACGGTCCAAACGGAATCGGATCTTTACGCTGCTTGATACCGGAAGCCAGCAGCAGCACCCCGATTATCCCCCCAAAAACAAAAGCCAGCATCAGACAAACGATACTCGCCTTAAACCCAAGCCAAACGCCTAAAACAAAACTGAGCTTAACATCGCCAGCACCCATTCCACCGCGGCTCAGCAAAAATATCAACAGCATCAGCCCACCGGCAAATAAAGCCCCATATAAAGAATCCCACATGTCCGGTAAAGCATAATAGGCATAAATGATACCTGTCGGCAGCATCAGCATCAAAATTTCATCCAGCAGAATTTGATGATCCAGATCAATAAAAGCCTGCACGATCAGGCAAGCTACAAAAAAGAAAACCAGTATTATTTTTAAGCCAGGCAAATAATACAAGCCGCACAAGGCAAATAAAATACCTGTCAAAAGCTCTACCAGCATATAACGGGCGCTATAAGCAGCATTACAGTAGCGGCACCTGCCGCGCAGCAAAAAATAACTTAGAACAGGTATCATATCCAGAGCCCCTAACCTGTGTCCGCAGCTGCCGCAGGCTGACGGAGGGCTGATAACAGATTTCCCCAGCGGCAGCCTGTAAATACAGACATTCAAAAAACTGCCGATAACTATGCCGATGATAAAATATAAACCAAATAACAAATACACAAAACCACGCTCCAACATAAAATATACTGTAAATTATAGTACTTTCAGTTAATTTCAGCACAAAAAGAACTGTCAAAATATATTACATAAAAGACAAAACCAGACACCATTGCTGTCTCTTGATGCCTAAATCATACTTTTCAAAGCGTCATTTAAACACCGATTTTTGAATAACAACGATGCTTTTCTTGATATACCACCTTGAATATACCGACAGAAAGTTTAACAATAATAATAAACAAAATCCTCATATCCAATTACATTGATTAATATTTATTATATCACACAAACAGTATGATATTTATTAATTCAATAAAACATACCTTTAAAAATATATGCTTAGAATAATTATTATCAGGATAGATAAAGTATTTGCCTTTACAATCACTTACTGCTTAAGCTGGTAAACAAAAGCAGCAGTATTATCAACTACTGCTGCTTGGCATTTATCAACATAATTCCAGATTCATTCTATAAAAGCAGATTTAATTATTTCCATAAACCTGCTCTTTTGTATAATAACCGCTTTCAATCAATATCTTGTCAATATTTTCTTTTGTTACCATTTCACCAGTAATCAAATAAGCCTTAATTTTTTCTCCCTTCTCATTGGCGATTTCTGAATTGGCAGTTACTTTTTCGCCTTTAGCAAGTGCAACAGCCTGATCAACCGCAGCTGACGCCATATTTTTCAAGTCCATATACACTGTTGCATCCTGCGTTCCTGCAACAAGTCTTTTAACCGCCGCCAGTTCTGCATCCATACCGACAATGATAACATGATTTTTTAATCCCAGCTCCTGTACTGCAGCAGCGGCACCGCCAGCCAAACCATCATTGAGACACAAAACTGCATCTAATTTCATGTCATTCGCTATAACAGCTTTTTTTACCATTTCCTTGGCCGTATCAGCAGACCACCCCGGTACATAATCATTCAATATTACATTGACGCCCGTTCCGACCATTGGTTCAATGTATTTATTGGCCCCATTGTATAAAAAGTGAGTATTAAAATCACCTTTATCACCCTTCAAAACAATAAAATTACCCTTATAAACACGCTCTGATAAATGCTTGCCCAGGTTCTGCCCAATTTTATAAGTATCATAACCAATAAAAAGATCCGTCTGAGGATTTAAAATAGCCCTACTATATGAGACAACCTTAACGTTTTTCTTTTTTGCATAATCTACTATATCATCAACCTGACGTAAATCTCTGGGAATCATAATCAATACATTGATGCCGCTGTCAATAAGTTCAAAACAGTCTTCACGCCATGTCTTAGGTGTATCAGTAGTATTAAAACGAACAGTTATATCTGCTCCGAGTTCTTTAGCACGATCTTCCATAAACTGTTTTTCTTTCACCCATCTTGTAGCACCACCAACACCAAAAGAAACTCCCAGCTTGGGTTTCTGAGGCTCGCTGCTGCAGCCCACAGCCAGTATAAAAATTGCCACAGCCCCAATAATACATACGATTTTTTTCAGCATAACTTACCCTCCCTGAAAAGCTCGGCAAATTTACTTTCTTCCATTGGTCTGGCAAAATAATAGCCTTGAGCAATATTACATCCGCATTCACGCATCAGACTGACATTCTCCCCTGTTTCAACGCCTTCTACCACCAGACTGATATTCAGCTTGCGAGCCATTTCTACAACTGAAACAAAAATAATATTACGTTTTTCGTTATCAGCAGCTTCCTCTAAAAAAGCTCTATCTACTTTTAAAGTATCTATCGACAAGTCTTTCAACATATTCAAAGAAGAATAACCGGAACCAAAATCATCCATTGCCACAGCGACGCCATATTCACGAACTTTCTCTGTAAAATCATAAATAATACTGAAATTATCAAAAATAGCGCTTTCCGTTAGCTCCAATTCAATCAAATGCGCTGGCACCTGATATTTTTCCATTTTCTGTAAAAGTGTCGGTAAAAATTTTTCGTTTGAAAAATGCAAACGTGAGAAATTTACAGAAATCGGCACACATTCAACACCGGCATCCAATGAACTTCGCAAGAAAGCTAATACTTTTTCAAAAACAATCATATCCAAATCTGTAACTAAACCAGTTTTTTCGCTTAAGGGTATAAAATCGCCCGGCGCAATCAGTTTATTATCTCTGGTCCGCCAACGGATCAATGCTTCTGCACCAACCAGCTTCCCACTGTTTATGTCAACTTTAGGCTGGTAGAAAGCTACAAACTCATCATTTTTAATTGCAAGTTTTAAATCCCGTTTCAGTTCTTCATTATGAGCAGTCATATCATCAAATTTCTTGGAATAATAGACCACGTGCTGATTCAGCACACCTTTAATCGTCTGCGCCGCAACGCTGGCCTTGTCGACCATAAGATTAATATTTTCATCGTAGTCTTTGATAACATAAACGCCGGCCGAAAAATGCAGTATCAGATTTTCTTCGGTGATATTTCTGATCGCTGAAAATAAAGCTTCGATTCTTTCTTCATCTGCATCCAGTAAGAAACATACAAAACGGTCACCGGAAATACGTGCCGCAGTTTCGCCTGGCTGCATCCAGACGCTGACTGAACTGTATATTTGCCGCAAAATCTTATCGCCGCATGCAAACCCGTAAAAATTGTTGATATATTTAAAGTTATCTACATCAAAACTCAGGATATAAAATTGCTTGTTTATTTTGTTGCTTAACGTCTCCTGTACATCAACAAGAAATTTGTTATAGGTATTGCCCCCTGTAACATTATCTACAAAAGCAATTTTTTCCAAAACCCGTTTCTGTCGACGCTTGTTCCAGGCAAAATAACAGATACTTACCAAAAAGATAAGTACAAGCGAAACCATAACCATGTAAAAAATCTTCATAACTATATTTCCGTTTTCGGCAATGACATCAGTAGGAACGCTCGTTACCAGATACCAGTCATGTACCTGTTCAATAGGAGTATAAGCAGAGAATGTTTTTTCACCATTGACCGCATTTTCCATAAAACCGCTTTTATTGGCTTTAATGTCATCTTTCATTTTACGAACAGCTTCAACGTTTCCGTATTCGTAAACATCACGAAAATAATTATCCGATTTTAAAGCACAATTAATGTGTTTGGTATGCAGGATAATATAACCTTCACTATTGATAACATACATATACCCTTTAGACGAAAATAACGAAGCCGCAAACAGCTCATTCATCTGTTTATCCGTATAGATTTTCTGAATCGTACCGATGATATTATTATCGTAATACAACGGCACGCTGCCGACAAAAATATATTCGCCGTTGATTCTTGAAATAGTACGTTCAGAAATATTAGAAATACCATCAATAGCTAATTTAAAATATCGGCGTCCTGAAATATCTATATGCGTGTCGCCATCTACATAAGCAAGCCCATTTTTATTCGCTAAGAATAAACTATCATCAATGCTGTTTTTAGAATAATCCTCTAAAAATTTATTGATATCCGCTTCTTTGGTGATATTCTTATTTTTCAGTCCGTCAGATATTTTATTACTGATAATATCCAGACGATTAAGATCTAAAAGCAGTTTACTGGTAATAACGTTCTTATTTTGCGAAACTATTTCTTCAAGGTTATTTCTGGAATCACTGTCAAGTAAATTTTGAACATATCCCAACAAAAAAACAATAACACCAAATAAAATGATGTTAAATACAAAAACAGATATCAAAAAAGGTTTTTGTAAAATTTTATCAAAATTCATGACAGATCCCATCCGGCTTCGTTAGAAGTATAAAAAAATTAAATATCACTTTTTTTCACTATGGTATTACATTGAACAATTACTTATCAATAAATTTCAATATCTTTATTTCTTTTTATTTAGCAACTAAATATTATTTTCATAAATATATTTTTAAGTTTTATTTTAAATATTTTATCACTTTATTTATCTTTTATCAACTTAAAATAATAACCCCGTTCCCTTTTTGGGAACGGGGTTATTATAAAAACGGTTTGATTTATAAATTTGATTTATAAAATAGAAGCTTCATTTACTTCTTCAATATCATTTTTTTCAGCATAGCCTGTCAAGGCCAAAGTCAAAGCACCGTCACCAGTTACATTGCAGGCAGTACCAAAGCTATCCTGCAGTGCAAAAATCGTCAACATCAAAGCCGTACCAGTAGCATCAAAACCCAGTACACTGATGATAAGGCCTAAAGAAGCCATAACTGTACCACCTGGAACACCGGGAGCACCAATAGCAAAAATACCCAGCAACAGACAGAATAAAATCATCGTACCTAATTCCGGCAAAGCACCATATAAAATCTGCGAAACAGTCATAACAAAAAATACTTCAGTCAAAACACTGCCACATAAATGAATATTGGCAAACAGTGGAATGCCAAAATTTACCAAGTCTTTGCGCAGCACTTTTGATTTACGTGCACATTCCAACGCCACTGCTAAAGTAGCCGCCGATGACATTGTACCTACGGCAGTAATATAAGCCGGCCAGTAATGCTTAAGCACTTCCATTGGATTAGCGCCGGCATAAAGACCTGCCAAACCGTACAACAATGCCAGCCAGATATAATGTCCCACCATTACTATCAGCACTACAATCAGGAACACAGGCAGCTGTTTGGTAATCGTACCTTCGTACGACAATGCGCAAAAAGTGCAGGCGATAAAAATCGGCAGCAGAGGAATGACAATATTAGTAACGATAGCCAGAACAATTTTTTGAAATTCTTCCAAAAATTTAGTAATCACAGCAGCCTTAGTCCAGGCAGCTGCCACACCAATCAAAACAGAAAAGACCAAGGCGCTCATTACACTCATGATCGGGTCGATCTTTAGATCAAACAACAGCTTTGGCAGTTCTTTTAAACCATCTACAGAAGAAACAATATTCAGATGGGGAATAATACCATACCCTGAAAACATTGCAAAAAATGCTGCTCCAACCGAAGAAACATAAGCTAAAGTAATGGCAACACGCAGCATTGTCGACGCATGCTGGCCCAAACGCGTGATAGACGGGGCAATGAACCCGATAATAATCAGCGGTACACAGAAAATAATCAATGAACCAAGTAAATTTTTGATGGTTAATATAACCTGCATCAAAGCTTCATTGGCATATAAGCCTACCAGAATACCTGCAATAACACCCAGTAAAAGTCGGGCAGGCAAACTTCCCAGTATGTTTTTCATTAGCGTCACTCTTTTCTTGGATAAAATATTTTACTATATACTAAAATAGCATATACTAATCAATTCCTCAACTGTTTTTCACTTTTTCTCTCAAAATATTATTATTTTTAATAATATCCTTCATATGCTGTCACGACAGCTATTAATAACTTCCTTGAAACAGACAAAAACAGACTGCAAAACTGACAGCCTGTTTTTTTATTAATATTACTTCAGCAGTTCATGTAACACCTTACAAATTGCATCTATATCCACCGGTTTACCTATATGAGCATTCATACCTGCTTGCTTAGCCGCCTGCACATCTTCAGCAAATACATTACCCGACATTGCTACAATCGGTACTGTGCCTGCCTGCAATTTTTGAGAACAACGTATCTTCTGTGCCGCTTCGTAACCATCCATTAACGGCATTTGAATATCCATAAAAATTGCATCATAATATCCGGTCGGCCGTGATTCAAAAGCTGCTACAGCTTCCTTACCATCCACAGCAGTTTCTACCTGCGCTCCAAACATTGCAAAAAGCTCTACTATGATTTCTCTATTCAGCGCATTATCCTCTGCCAACAGAAACCGTCTGCTGTCTAAAATGGAAGTACTGACTTTATCACTGACAATATTATCTGAAATTACTAACATCTGCAGCAATTTCTGACATAAAACGCCTTTAAAAACAGGTTTACAGAAAATATCGTCTACTGTTTTCCCTGCAATATCATCATCAAGCAAAAGGCTATTGCTGCCATCTGAAAATACGCCAAGCTTCAGCGAAGGGCAAACTTCACGAATACTGCGTGCACTGCCGGCAACACTATAAACTTCGTCTGTAATGATTACAAGCTTATACTGATCATTACTGTATAGCTCCTGTATAGCCGCCGCTTCTGATGCAACAGTTTTCACTAACATTCCAAAATCAGTCATATACGCTACGAGCTTTTTCGCCTCATCGTTCAAACTGCCAACAAACAAAATACGAATCCCCTGCAAAGCTTTGCCGCAAGTCGATATCTCCCTTTCTACCTGCAGCTGCAGTTCCAGCTCTACTGTAAAAATGCTGCCTTTACCCTCAGTACTTTCAACCCAAATTCTGCCACCCATTGCCTCAACAATGTTTTTGGTAATAGCAAGCCCTAGTCCTGTCCCTTCAATATTTCCAACACTTCTATTATTTTCACGTTCAAACGGTGTAAAAATATTTGGCAAAAATTCCGCTGCAATACCTATGCCATTATCACTTACGCTAAACCTATAGGCAGCATAACCCGGCGTTCTCTGCGGCAATTCTTCTACCGCAAAAATAATTTTACCATTTTCCGGCGTAAATTTAGACGCATTGGAAATCAGATTCAAGAAAATCTGATTAAGACGCAACGTATCACCCAACAGTTCCTCATGGACGATATTTTTGGTTTCTAAAAGCAACTGCTGACTTTTAGACCGGCACTGCGTCTGCAAAATATCTAAATCACCATTTACTAACCGTGGCAGCGAAAATGCCTCTGACGATAAAACCATACTGCCACTTTCAATCTTAGACATATCTAAAATATCATTTATCAAATTCAGCAGATGCTTTCCTGAAACGTCAATCTTCTGCAGACAGTCATTAACTTTAAACTTATTATCTATATGGATCTGCGCCAATTTAGTCATACCAACAATAGCATTCATTGGCGTCCTGATATCATGAGACATGCTGGACAGGAAATTACTTTTAGCAGCATTAGCCTGTTTTGCTTCCGCTACAGCTGTATTAAGCAGTTCCCTGTTCTGACGGTCTGCGGTAACATCAGTCACAGCAAAAATATACTTATCAATCCCCTGCAAATTCACTGGTAAAGCAGTTATTTCGAGCCACATATTCTTACCAGTCACATCATTAAACAGATATAACTCCCATACAGCCTTTTCTGCCGGACGCCTTTGCAGTATTTGTTTCAGCTCATGCAAAAATTCACTGTCCTGCTCACTGACTGGCTGTAAAAACTTCTGAGGTGGAATTCCTAAAATCTCCTGCGAATTCTCAAAAGTATACTCTACCAACGATTCCTTTACATCAACAATACAAATAACTGTATCAATATTCTGGGCAATAGCACCGTAAATTCTGCGTATATACATATTATACTTGCGGCGGCTGCGATTACGCAGATAGATAGAAAATAAAACTGCCGCTACAATAAGTACCATCGTCAGAATAATAACTACTGACATTCGCATAGCAATATCTACAATAGCAACACCATCTTCTTCAACCATATTTAAAGGAATAACAGTAACAAAATACCATCCTTTTTTTGCCTGCAATGGTGTAAACGAAAGAAACTGGCTCTGCCCTTCAAAATCAAAAACAGCACTGCCCTTAGAACAGTTCTGCAACGCCATCATAAAATCATTAATAGCTTTATTACTGTTTTTCCCGTCTTTTAAAACATCACGAAAGTTGCTGTAAATCTGCAGATAGCTGAACCGCACCGGTGCAAGCATGATCGTTCCGTTTTTGTCCAATACATAGCTGTATCCGGAATTATTATAAGTAGAACTGCCATAAGTATTTTGCAGCTGTTCCAGAGAATAAGCTTCATAAACGCCACCGACAATTTGTCCATTATGTATGATAGGCGTCTGAAACAAAACCTGCCGTTTACCTAATAACCCCATAAATACATCAGACATCGCAGTTTCGCCCTTCAACGCTGGAGTAAACAGCCTGTCTTTTTCTTTGCTTAAAACATCACTCTCTATACTGCTCCAGCTATTGCCATTAATATCAAGCACCCACATATTTGTAGCGCCATGTAATTTCTGATATTCCCTAATCAATTCCGAACAAGAAAAAATCCCGTTTCTTTCCCCAATATTAAAAGCCAATAGTTGTAAAGCTTTGAGTTCATATTCAATTTTTTCATCTAAATATTGTGATTTAACAACAGTCAGCTCACTAATATTAGCAGTAGTTGTACTGCGAACAAGCTTCTTGATTGACTGTACATAGTTATTATTTATAAAAATTACAGCAAAAGCTGCCACAAACAAACAGAGGCAGGCAATAATAGTGATAAATTTTCCTAAAACTTCTTTTTTCACTATATCCCTCCGTCCTAATTTTTATGTGTTTTAATCTGTTCCATCTGAATCTTATCATAGGCCGCCGCTGCTTCATCGGCAGTCATATCATCAAAAATTTTAATACATAACTCCTGTACAGTATCCCAATAGGTTATCTTCATCTGAGGATCTTCAATCGGTATCCTCACACCATTTACATAAGTTTCATACAAAGGTCGCATCCGCTCATTTTTGATATTATACTCAAAACTATCATAAACCGGTAAAAGCGTATCTCCATTAGTTATGGAATCCTGATAGATTCGCTGCGTCAAATAAGCAACAAAATCCAAAGCTTCATGCTTATTCTTACTATTAGCATTAACACACAACCGTGATTCAGCAGTTACCAGCGAAACCAAACCTTCTGCTGTCGGCACACCCTGTACCTGATAATCAAGCATTGGATTCAATTCTTCTGCCCACTGCATATATTCCAGTGGCCCAAAGTAAAAAGCAGTCTTACCATCCGTAAAATCCGGAATATCGTTTTTACCAGCCTTCATCGCATTAACTGCACTTCCGGTCAAGCCGTTGCCATACCATCCTTCTCTGACAAACTGTTCAAATACTTCAAACCCTTCTAGCATATATATGCTTATATGCTGCTCACCACTGTTTATTTCAGAAACCAGACTAGATGAAGAATCAGAACCATATATTTTATCAAAACCATTGGCTATCGCCGGTATTGCTGTAGCGTGCCAGCGGCTGATACTTATTGGCGTTCCTCCCTGCTGTTTAATTGTCCTGCAACAAAAAACAAACTCCTCAAGATCTCTTGGTGGCTGTAAAGCATATTTTTTCAGTACATCAAGATTCACAAACAAAGCATAAGCTGACATATTAACGGGAATACAATACGTAATATCACCGATAACAGCTTGCGCCTTCGCCGCTTTATTCAACATCTGCACACCGGCCAAACCCGAAAGATCGCAAAAATATCCTTTACTGTACAGAGACTTGACTCTATCTTCATTAACAATAAAAATATCGTCACCCTTACCCGAATCTAACCGTTCTTCCAAATATTGATTGAATCCGTCGGCAGTTGCAATTCCCTCAAAAATTACATGTACGCCCTTATGGCTGGAATTATATTCATCAATAAGTTTCCGGTAAGCAACTGCACCGCTGGATTTTCCATCTATAGGCGCAAAAAAAGTCAACACCTGTTCTTTCTGACTTTCCTTACTTTCAACGACAACTACCTGTTCCCCGTTTTCAAGGTCACTATTTTCTTCACAGCCGCCTAATATCAATCCGCACAACATCGCAACAACACAAACAACTGTAAGCATCCGCTTCATATCCACTACCCCATTCTAACGCCAACTACAAACATGATAATATAAGCAAAAAGCAGCAATGCCCTTCAAAATTTCATTAACAATCTTAAATTATACATAAGTAAATATAAGCCACTATTTTATATTCTTTATAATTATATCACTATTGATATAAAATTATAAGTTATATTTAATTTTATTGAATTTAAAACATTCACTATTATCAATTAAGCATATGTTTATTCAATTGTTAATTTTCCAAATCTGCTGACAAATAAAAAATTAAAAGTCTGGCTAACTAAAAGCCAGACTTTTAACACTTTCATATTTAAAATCCTACATCGTTCAAATTTTAAAGTATAAATAAAAAAGCCGCAGAACAGTCTGCGGCAATCTTTCTGATTGGTGATCTAGGAGAGATTCGAACTCCCGACCCACGGCTTAGAAGTTTCGGTCAGGAGAAGTTACACTTAAAAGCCGTTTTTCCTGCATTTTCTCTCTTTATATTAAGATCAATGTAAATAGAAGTGTATTTATTTTCGACTTTCATCCTTCTATAACACACAGACAATGCCTTATTGTCGAATATTGCATTTTAGTGTTGAATATTACGCAAATAGAAGAAACTTTCATTATTTACCGCTACTGATTAGCAAGAGACTTAAGAACGGATATTAATTTATCGCGCTCATTACTGCCATCAGTCCTAAATCGTATAAGCGGAATACTGTATTTTTCAAAAATATTGTTTTTTATTTCATCACGTTTAGCTTGCCTAGACCCAGCCGTATGAAAAGCTACTCCATCAACTTCAACAACAAGACATGGCAGCTTACTCATCTTATCAAATATTAAGAAATCAACATGCGCCAAAAAATTTTCTACGTATTGCTTTTCTGTTTCTGATAATTTATCGGTATCGCGTATGATCATTCTCAACGGCACATGAACAGCTACATCAAATCGTGAAAATTGCTTTTCGGTTATTACATCCGTAATAACTGCGTACATAAGGTTCTCACTGTCATACTCAGAAATACGCTTTCGATTTTCAAGGAACTTTAACCGCTTCTTCGCATAACTCTTATATAGATAATCAAAGACTGAATAAATTTGACTATCAAATGTATCAAAATTATTATATTCAATATATTTAATAAGATCGCCTATATTGCTATCTACCTTAGCAGCACTCGCATTTACCACAACTATTAATTGATTAATCGCACGTGATATTGCTACATTTAAGCGATTAACATTATCCGCAAAATCAGTTATCTCATTGTCAACAGTAGAAATGATAATAGTATCTTTCTCCTGTCCCTGAAATTTATCTACAGTATCTGCTTTTACACCAGTCTCTTTAAAAGCATTTTTAAGCATAGATGTTTGATTGCGATAAGGTGTAACGATACCAATAGAATCATCATTTACATTGAGATTATGTTTGGGAATAATTTCATTCATTATTACATCAATCTGACGTTGATTGATATGATTTCTTGCATGATTTCCTTCAACAGTTTTATATAAGATAAGCGGAATCCGTTCAGATTTTTCTTCAGTTAATACGATAAGCTGATCATCATAAAATTTTTTATTGCAAAACTCAATGATCTTAGGGTGGCAACGGTAATGTTCGCGCAAAAGTGTTTTAGTAACGTTTGGAAACAACTCGATTATTGATGATAGCAAACTATGGTTTTTATATCTATAACTTTCAGGCAAATCAAATTTCTCAAAAATAGCGTCTGTTTTTACTGCAGTATTAGTATCTACTACATTAGGCAGTTGTTTTAAATCGCCAACTATTACCGCACTCTTGGCACACGATAAAATTAGTGCGCCAGTACACAGATCCACCTGTGAAGCTTCATCTACTATTACATAATCATATGTTACCGACAGACTGCTTCGTAAAGAATAAGTAGTACTTAAAATAACAGGATAGTCGCTTATAAAGCGGTCTGAAGCTGATTTTAAGTCTTGCAATTCATATATTTTACGCTTTTTATCTGCATATTTTTCAGCTAATTTACTTCTAAATAAACTTAATGATATATCACTGTATTCTTTCATTTTCGGTTCAAAATCAAAATCATTTAATTCATTGGTAATACTTGAAATACGATATTTTATTTCAGCTATTTTCATCTCATAAAACCATCTTTGATACATAACAATCAACTGTTCTCTAGAATACCTTTTTAAAAGTTCGCGAATTTTTCTTTCTTTTCTATTAATAATCCCCATTTTTTCTAATATATTTTTTATAAACAGAAAAATTCCTTTACTTGAATCACTTACTTTATATGTCTCACCTAAAAGCCACATCTCAAGTGCTTCTTCAGAGCTTTTAGGTTCTTCTAAATTTTCACTTTCAGCCAAAGACATACTATCCACAAGAAATTGCAGAAAATATTTTTGCTCTGTTTCACATACAGATAATTCATATTTCAATGTTGACAGTTCATTCTTCAATTCTAATTTAGCTTGTAATTCACCGTGTCTTGCTTGCAACAGTTGTTGCAAGTCGCAAAATCTTTCAGATGTAAGTTTCCAATCCGCCATATCAGGCAACGTTGCTCTTTGCGATTTTATAAAAGTCTCCTTATTGGTTTTATTTCCCAATGGAGCAGCGATGAAATCAACATTATATTTTCTGAGTTTCTCAAACACATTTTCTGTAGCAGAATTAGTATTTGATACAACAGCAACGCTTTCACCACGCATCACAGCATTTGCAATAATATTTAAGATAGTCTGTGTCTTACCTGTCCCCGGAGGCCCCTCGATTACACTCAATTTACTTGTAAGGGCTCGCTCTACAGCTCTTTTTTGGCTTACGTTAAAACCAAACGGATAAACAGGACTATATTCTAAATCATCAACCGCCTTGTCTAAAAGGCTGCCGCTAAGAAATGCAGAAAAAACACTATCTTTTTCAATAAAATTTATACTCTTAAAACTATTTTCAAGAATATTTATAACTTCTCCTGAATCTGTTTTTAACTCAATAGCAGAAGATAAAGATGTAATATATTCAAAACAATCATTGTTTCTTTTTACGTTGAGAGCAGATTCTACAATTTGTACATTATCTTCACTGTAAGTGTAAAACTTACCACTTGTAAAAGTAATATCATACTTATTTCCAATATGCTGATAGTGTTTAATACTATCAGTTTTGTCTTCCCCTTTTAAGTAGATTTTAATTTTATAACGCATATAATCGTCCCTCTGTAGGCAAAATAAATATTTTGTACATTTTCTTATATTTTACTAACTTACTACACTACTTATATCACTCCACCATGATTCAATATCATCCCCTGAATCTGGTAAATGAGATAAAATATGAACTTTACTTACCTTATACATAAAACACAAAATATCTTTAGCCGTACGTTGTTTCTCTGAAGATGAAAGATTTGAAAAAAACATTGTTTCAGGTGCTCTTTGAATAGCTTCATTAAAATGACTCTCACCATTCAAAACTAATTTATACATTAAATTTTGAAAATATTTACGAGAATATTCATCTTGTAACAAACTCAAAATATCTTCATCCAAACTCACATCACCAATTCCTTTTTTAAACAAAAATGAAGAAAAAGCTTCAAGCACTCTTCGCATCATATTGCCAATGAAAAAATCCATGTCACTAACTGGTGATTTTGCATAATTATAAACACCTTCTAATAATTTCGTATATTCGTTATGTTTTGTATATTCAAATTTTACTATTTTTTTATCCACTAGATGAAATAAATTGAATTCTGCATGTAATTTATTTTTTGCACAGTATTTCGATATTTCTTCACAAGCTTTCCCCAAATCAAATAATACACTTATATCGTGCGTCATAATAAGAACTTTTGTTGTTGAGCATGCAGTAAGTATTTGATTAACTTTCATTCTTAAAAATGAAAGTATTCCAATTTTATTTTCTATATCAAAGCTTGAAACTGGGTCATCAATTACTAAAAACATTTCTTCTGTATATAAATTGCTGGTACTTATATCCTTTGTTATCTCTGTAAAAAAATAACAAAGCCCTAGCGCATTTCTTTCACCACAAGAAATTTTTTCTGGCATCACAGGACAACCAAAAGATTTTAAATGGTACAATTGGTCACTTCCAAGCTCTAATTCAAGACGTCCTTTACTATAAAAAATGTACTCCAAAGACTGATTTATTTTATCTACAGCAATTTGGAAATTTTTCCGTTTAGCATCCAGTTCATTAACTTCTGTCTCAAACAATTTCTTCTGCTCGTTTAATCTATGTAATTTTATTTTTGCATTCTTTTCCACTTCTCTTTGCTTCAGAAGGGTAGTATACACCTCTTTAATATCATAATATGCGAGAAAATCATTTAACATTAACAACTCAGACTCTGTTTTCTTTCTACTTTCTATTACTTTATTAAACATAACTCGTTCTAATTCAAGCTTAGCTAATGTCTCATTTACTTTATTGTATTTTGCTAAAATTTTATTAGAACCATTATAATCAATTATAGAAAGAGGATCTTTAATCTTTGTTTGTACTGAAACATTATGATCATCTATAGCTATATTAAGATTACTAATATCTTCTTTAAGTTCAAAAAATAATTTAGAATTAATCTTTGTATATAAAGAATAATCACTTAACTGAATTTTAGACAACAGTATCTCCTGTAGCTGTTTTCTATACTCTTCTATTTCACGATTTAGTATATTGTCAATCTTTTTTATCATATTGCTACGATGTTCTTCGGATATTTCCTGTAAACAAGTCGGGCAAATCTTATTAGATTCCACAGAAAGAAATCCTTTTGAAGAAGTTATAACATCCATACCAAATAATTTCAAAAAATCTTCTTCGCGTTCTGTCAAGGAAGGAGGATTTGGAGTGTTAGCAAATAACGTTATCGTCTTATTTTCAATATCATCATCAAAATAAGTTTTCGCAATGGAGAATTCAATAGGTTTGGAAATAGAACTCGTGCTACTAAACATATTAAATAATTCATCAAATTTATCTTTAATAGTTTTCTCATCCTCTACTGGAACTAATGTACCAAGCCGATCAATTTCATTTATCGTTACACGAGATTTTATTTGATTTCCTTTAATTTTAATCCCACTAATTTCAGCCCAGCCTCCGCTTTTTTGCAGCATATGAGTTATTTTATCACTCCAATATAATGGCGAACTAACGTCTGTAGCAATTTGCAACTTATTACAGATACTCTCTTGCAATTCAATTTCTTTACATACAACAGACATATTGTCCTTGATTTTATTAATCTTATCTTCAAGTTGGACTTGTTCTCCAAACAAGACAATTGCTCCTAATCCTGACTGTTGAACTTTTATATTTCTATTAATATACACTTCATCAAAAACAAAAAATCTATCAGTATTATCACCTAATGTAGAATGCAACCTTGATTCTCCATCAATTGGATATAATTCTACAGAATCCGAATCAACATTTAATCCATATTCTCTAAATCCCTGTGCTATTGTGCTTTTTCCACTACCATTTTTCCCATATAATATTGCAATGCGATTTCTCTGCGGCGCCTGCGAATTCTTAATAACTTGTGGATGGATAGGAAATAAATCTAATTTCTGACTATCAAAAAAAGGAGATCTTATTGAAACCCCTGTCATTTTTTCTATTATTGTAGACATGATATATGCACTCCTCACTAAGTTTTATTAGTTGTAATTTATAAAAATACTTTTCCCATATAGCGCTTCTATTTTTATACCTTATACCATAAAGCTTTGTCATTATCTTTAGTTTCTTCATTAAATGTATATGCAACGAGCCTGTCAACCTTATATAATTCAAATAATAATCCTAATGTATACTCCTTGTCTAACTCAAGCTTTTCTGCCAATTGTTCTACCGTGGAGTGTGCATTTAAACACACCGTTTTATAAAGTTTAAATTTACACGCCTCGTCTTCATTTTCATTATGAACAACTACATTCTGAATTTTTGCAGGTTTATCGATAATTCTAATAAGATTGTTATGAAACGTCTCACTATTTTCTTTAATTTTTTTTAGATTTTGAGATATATCTTCTAACGGTGAGCAGTAAATCATAGAAAATCTGTATTGATTAATATTTATCTCCGCATATTCATTATATGTATTATAGGAAATGTTAACTTTCGCAACTTTTGAGAAATATTATCAAAATCTAATATTCCTCCAAAAAACACAGTCTCTTTTTGTTTACTGGCCAAATAAAATACTGCCGTATTTAGTCTTTCTAAAAGGTTCTTCTCATCATTTTTTTATATTTTCTATAAATTCTTTATTAATTTTTATTTGGACATTCTCTGCTGGTAATGGTCCATTATTTTCAATAATAAAACATAATAGCCCCGATCTAATTATATCAAAACGTATAGATACTAATGGTCTATTAATACTATTATACTGTTATACCATGGTTTTTATCTGTGTTTTAGTAACATCTATTTGCTCTTTGGCTGCCTTAACTGACTTAACGTTATAAACACATATAAATATAGTCGCAATAACATATACTAATGTAATTATAACCATTAACCAATCTGTAATCACAAACATATCCCCTTTATTTTTAGTGTTGTACGTATAGTATCACTTTACTAAAAACTCCTAGTACCTTTTGCAACAATTTCACCTTTTCTATAATATTCCAATAATATCTCTCGTTTTTTATAATTTATTTCATAATATATTCCCAGCACATACCCACATACATGTTCAGGTAATGTCTGACCATCGTTTGACCAAATATCATCAAATGAGTCTTTGGTTAATGCCTTTAATCGTTCTTTATCACTAATTTTATCGTTCTTACTTCTATTAGACTTTTTCATTTCTATGGCCAATAGATTATCTTGTTTTATATTTCTCCCTCTGCTATGTATAATTAAATCACAATTTACCCGCACAACTCTATTCTCTAGCCCATTACATGTTTTATATATAGTTTTTAAACTACCTTTGTTCCTATTATATTCTACATCTACAAAATATCCTTTATAACTATCATAATTTTTTATAATATCATGAAGCCACAACATTAACGCACCACATAAAGTACGCTCCGCTACATGATTGTCAAATAATGACTGTTCTTCAGCAAGAAATTTCTCATTTGCTGTTTTGAAAATACTCAATATTTCTTCATACGTTTTCATATTTAGTCTCCATTTAAATTTACTAAATTATTCTTACTATATAGTATATCTCTACTCTACTCTTTTTAGAAAAATCTATCTTTGCTTTATCTTTTCCTATTTTAAATTTCAAATCATATTCTAGAATAGCGTTCTTTATATAGTCAATAACTTCTCCACTTTTTGAAAATAATATCTCTTCCTTACAAAGTTTATTCATTTTTATTTTATTCCCTAATGCCAATAATATCGTGCCATTTTTCGAATCACATTTCCCTCTTATACCATCACTATTATAAAAATTATTTTTATTTTTATATTTCTCGCTATCATACTCATCTTGCAAAACATACTCACTCAAAACTTTTTCCCATTTTTCGTTTTTGTCATTTTTTAAACAGTCAAGATATTCCACTTTATGTTCTTTACTAAACCAAGATAGCATTATCTCATTATAAGAGTTATACATGGTTAAATCATCATAATATATTTTATTAATACCATATTCATAAACTGCTTTAAGTTGACCGTTTTTTATTAATTTATATTTATTATATGAAATTGGCAATAAACTCTTGGGATTTTTATCTTCGATACTGTTACGATATGCTTTTATTTTATTTAAATCATGTTCTATTTTACAAAAAAAGAAATCATCGACAATAAATGTTGTTCCCTCTTCTCTAAAAGGTACATTATATCTATCTAAATATCTAACCTGCTCTTTTAGCAAAAATATTTTTCTAAAACTGGATGCTGCCTTACATTTCACATTTAGCCTTGCTTCCAATTTCTCTATAACATCAGCTGTAACTTCTTGCAAAAAAACATTAATTGTTCTTTTTCCATCATTTCTTAACCGTCCAACCATCTGTTTTATTTCATATTCATCAAAAAATTTACCAACGACTACGTTAGTAACACCGTTGTCCCCTTCAGTAGACAAATTAACCCCTCGATCAAGTATTTTAGTGCTTATTAAAATTCTCTCAGAAAAATTTTCTTCACTGCATATTTTTCTGAAAGCTTCTGTTTTATACTTATTTTCGCTACAAACAAAAGCAACCGATTCGCTCGCCTTTAGATTTTTTTCTAATTCTTGCCCATCTTTTCTGGAAGTAATAAAAACAAGAAATTTTTCCTTACTTTTAACTTTCATTAAAGCCGTAATTTCTTTTAAATCCCTGAAAAAATAAAAATTATAATTTCTATAGTCCGGTTGAATATAATAATAAATGCCTAAATTTCTTTCTTTATGGTTTTCCCATTCTTCGTTCCAAGTAATATTGTTTTTCTGATATTCTTTTTCTAAATCATATAATTTTTTAAAAACCTGATCCATAGTTGCAGACATATACACACGAATACTGGTATCATGCATTTTTTTTACACAAACTTTTAAAATACTACTAACATATTCGTTAAATTCAGAATCTGACATAAAAAAATCACATTCATCAAATACCATATATTTAACTTTTTTGAGTTCTTCCTTGAAATAAGCTGACATATTATCTTCTTTTAAAGAACTAACTATGGATTGATAGGATGCTAAAATAACATTTCCTACTTTTTTAGGTTTTCCATCCAACTCACTAAAACTAGTTCTATTACATTTAAAGTCAGGCATCATTATAGACATTTTTTTGCACAAAGCATCTTGTTGCTGTACGCTTAAAGCAGTTCTATTTACTAATAGCAATACATTATTATTATCTTTGTATGCATCTGCCAACAGTGTATTTAAAATGAAGTAATTTTTACCTGTTCCTGTACCAGCATCAATAAAAACAGGTTTATCATTTTTCCATTTCAGATAATCTTTACCGATGACATCCGTTACTCTTTGACCCATACTACCTTCCACTATTTGCAAAGAATCATATACATCACATTCTGATTTTTCTAAATACACTTTATTATTATTCATTTTTCCTCCAATTAATAATCATGTTGCTTTCATCTAATATTTTAAACCTATATCCATAACATGTCCATCTAGAATCAATTCCCTTTCGCCGCTATATATAAGAAATGGCAAACATGACAAAATATACTTTTTATAAAGCTAGTCTCCATGCCACTTTCAATGAGTATAAAAAAAAAGCAAAAAACATGTCATTGACAAAATATGACAAAAAACAAATCTAATTATAAAAACAGCAGACAAAAAGTCTGCTGTTTTTTCCACATCATATCCACAATGTCGGGAACCATTTTGCAAATGATTTACATGCTATTGTTGCTTTATGCTGCTCTTCTTCACTCAAGTTCTTATTCCATTTTCTATACAAGATCTCAAATCCTATGATCATCCCTTCCAGTACACCCTGCCATCTCATAAACATTATATTTCTGTCATCAGTTACTTCGGGAATTCCCTTATCCCAGCTACAGATATCATTATCTTCATTTACATTAGAATAAGAGTAACTAACAGCTTTATATCTTGAAATTCCATACAGTATCATCTGCATAAAAACTTTATCGAAATTTTGGATTTTACTCCTTCCTATGAATGTACGGTACTTACGTGGCCCCGGCAGTTGCAGATACTTTAGATGCTGCCTTGCTCTGCTTCTTCTAGTCAATTTTATTTTATCGTGCTGTATTACCAGACTATCGTTGTCAAAATCATATACTCCAACAATATATTGCAAAATAAATTTTCCCATATTGTAATGATATGCTTCTTCTGCTTCATCCTCAAGTTCTTGTCTGCCAATAAAATAATTATCAATTAAATCCTTGAAGACATCTTCATATCTATCCAAATGCTCACATTTATATACTGTCAGTAGTGCCCTTACAATGGAAATTGCCTTTGCTTCGAAAAGATCAGTATCCAAATCAAAGATATAATAATCATCAGTCCAGTATCCATATTTTTTCTTTAATTTTAACGCAGTTTTTCTGCTGTTAGCTTTTTTCTGTTTTCTTGTTAAATGTTTGCTCTCTTCATCAGCTACTAAAGTCATCGTTTTACCCCACATAATCATTCACCTCTCTCTTCAAAATAATTTTCAATTTTACTTAGCAACAGCTGCCTCAGTTCATCAGCTAAAGCCTGGACATATCCAGTATTATAAAAATCATCGCAAACAGCTTTACAGATGGTATGATCGCTAAGAAATTTATCATCATCTATATAATATTGCCATTTAGATTGCCTACTAAAACTTTTCCGAAACCACCTAATAATTACATTAGATGAAATCGGCAATACTTCTTCTGAACAACTTATTTTTATATTATCCTTATTGATCATGTCGGCGTAATTGTGACATCGCAAAATATTGTAATTAATATATTTCTCTAAAATATTTTGCAGATTAGTAATATACACTCCGTCTTTTTTATAAAAACTTATGTTGTTACTTAGTTCAATATCCAGCCAACAAGGTCTATCCGGCTTATTATTAGTTTGTCCTGCAACCAGTAAATCCAACTCTTCCAGTAATTCAACAAAGCATTCAGTATATTTTTCTGCAATAGCCTCTGCAATATTATTCTCAGTATTAGCTCTAAAAAAAGCTTCTCTATTATACAGAAATTTACCGACACTTCGCTCTGCCACACGCTGGCAGTTCTCCTTACTATAACTTTCGTACTCAAGCGCTTGTATAAATGCATTCATATGATCTATTGCCATCTGTACATCAATAACTTCCTGTTCTATTAGCTGCCACTTTTTTAATGCTATGATTAGCTTGCTTTTCATTATGATCATCTATTTTTGTAAAAAACCATTGATAAATCAATGGTTTTTTACATCTCCTCTATTAATTTTTATACTTCAAAATAACATCTTCGTCAGTAAAAACCATACTTATTTTTGAGCCATTATTTAGAGTATCGCACGATTCCAAAGTATAATTATTTTTATCTTTAAATTCAGTCAGATGAAACACTGCTCCTTTTTGAATGCTCTCGATTACCGTAATTACATTAATATCTTCAAATTTATCATTAACTCTTGCCAAAACTATCGTGCGAATATCATCTGCAATATTAGCAAAAGAATCTGTATCAATAAATTTATTAACATCTTTGCCTATCTTAACTGCATATTTTACACCTTCACCACTAGCAATATAGACAACCCGTATTCTATCAGAGTCTATTTTCAAAGCATCTCCGAGCTTTTCTTCAAATTCTAAAAGCCCAATTTTTTCTTGAATAAATTCATCTGCAATAATGAATACTTCAAATAAGGCCAACCTTAATTCATAAGTCAACTTAACGCTAGCGCCATCATCATCAATACAATTAGAAGTATTATCGCCCAAATTATTCTCGTTGATCAAAGTTTTAAATTTAGGCGTTGAACAAACTATCTCTTCAAATCCGCTCATTTTATCAAATACTTTTTTAAATCGAACTGCAAAAACTTGTATATTTCCAATAGATTCTATGGTAAAATCTTTGCTCATATTATATCCTTTTTCTCTTACTTTAGTCATTATATCCCTCTCCTTTAAATAAATTTATAGCGCACGATATATTTTATCAATTTCATCATCTTTGAGAAATTGTTTTAGTTCTTTTAAATCGTTGAAATACCCTATAGTATGTAATGATATGATACTTTTTATAAGTGTAAGATACTCCCATAATGCCTTTGGGAATAGTATAAATGAATCCTTTTGATACTCAATTACTTCTACATCTTCGTCTCCTTTCCATTCGTTTTCAATTTTGTTTTTAATACTCGGAAGATCTTTTAAAACTTCATTACACTTTTCTCCGATATGGTTGTTATACATGTAATGGGCTACTTATATAATATATGGTTGTAATATCAAAATATTACAACCATATATTGCTTTTCATTATCACCAGGTAAAGAAGTTCTTGATTCCTGTGCAAATTGAACTAACTGTATTCTTCATTCCATTACATACCGATTTGACGACATTTTTAGCCACAGTAGCTACTTTTTTTACACCGTCATATACCATATTCCCAAATTTGGCACCGGCGCAATAGGCAACGCCACCACCAACTACAGCTCCCAAAAAAGGCCCGACCACAGGTATGAATGATAGTGCACCTGCTCCCATCAAACTACCCTCAACGCTCCAGCCTAAGCCATAAGTCATAGCAACGGAAGTGCGTGCCATTCTGTCAAGGCCTTCTTTGACGGGCAGTTCTCCTGCGGCAACTTTAGCTGCAATTTTTACATTTTCTATGCTCACAGCTACCATTCCAGCGATAACTCCAGCCGGAGTGGCTTTGGACAGCACTGTAATTGTTCCTTTTCTGACTGCTACAGTCAATGCTCCGGCAGCAGCATATTTTATGCCGGCATCAGCACCGCTGACTAAGGCCGTTTTGATTACTTCTTCTCCCTTAATTTTTTCACCATTAAATGCTTTGTAGGCAATCTCAAAACCTGTGGTAATACCAGCTGAAATAACGCCAACCCTAGCGGACGTAACAGCAATTCCTTTGATCAGGCTTTTAGTTTCAAAAGAATTCCAGTCATCTACTTTTAATACACCTTTGGTTTGAACATCATTTTGGATTGTTTTTACTTCTTCTTTTGATAAAGCTCTACTCCGTAAGGGAACTTTATGTGTTCCCCCTATGTGATCAGTAACCGTTTTACCTGGAAATGCAGCTTGTACTTCTTGAACCTGACCTTTCGGAACCACCATAATTTGGTTGTTATAATTGCCTTTACTCAATCTACGGATCGTTGCCTTTGCATCTTTTCCAAAGGCAAATTGATATTGATGTAAAATTTTGTCAGTATGTATATCACAAATAACAACATCAAACGAGTTTTTACCATAGGTTTCTCCATTTGCAAAATCAGGAACTTTTACTTTTGCCTGAAATGGCATTAGTTGCAATGCAACTTGTTCATTGAAAGAATTAACATGCATTTGTTCAGCAAGAAAACCATCTAGGTTTGGACAGCAATTTATATTTCCATTTTCATTTAAGACTGTTGTTACAAGTTGTGCATTAGCATTGTATAATGTTTTATCTATATTGTTTAGATATTCGCCAAAGGCACCGACTCCCATGCCGATTGAAGCATCAGATAGTTTATCCCGCAACCATTCTTCTGATTTGATACCTTCAGCATGCGCCTTTTCGATAGATTCAATATTTTCATCTACTTTTTTTACACCAGTAATTATATCTTCACTACAGCCTTCAATTTCTTCTTCCGTAAGTTCCGGCAGTTCTTCTTTTAATTTTCTTTTAAGCCATTCCTTATCATCTATGTTTTTATCCTTATCTGCGTATGCCTGCATAAAATTTTTCAAAACTGGTACAAATTTCTTCACTTCGGCATCCGATAAACCCTCAAAATTAATTTTTCTTTCTTCCATGTTGAACATCACCTTTCCAAATATTTTATATCTGCCCGTTCGCTATTTCCAAAGGCATTTTTAACTTTTATAACCAATTTTACATACCCGATATTCTTTATTCATTTCTTTCCAATGTACGCTTATTACACAATCTTTAAAAGTGCAGTTCTTTTTTTCCGCTGTTTCTCCGTCCATATGCACCATTGGATCATTCAATCCGATAAAGTCAATATTTAGGCCAGTGCCAATAATAGTAAACTCACTTTGAAAAAGATAGATTTGTTTCTCTCCAGCTTGCAGTAATTTTTTCAACTCATCCTGGTCAAAAGCAACTTTATCTAAATTTTTTAATATTGCATCGTCAGCTGTATATAAGCGCAATTTTTCCAATTTTCGATTTCGTTTTTCAATGTCGTCAATATTAATCAGTTCACTGTCTTGACATTGCACTTCAAAAACAGCGCATAATTTCAACAACAGGTCTTTAGTATCTTCCAATCCTCCTAATTGCTGTATCTTTTCTGCTTCTTCTGCGTAATAACGATCATTGAGCCATTTTGCCAGACGCCCATTCAAATAATAACCCAAAACTTTTTCCAAGTCCCAGTTATCCCTTAGTTCCTGCAATGATCTTACCTGCTTACCATTCGCCATTTCCAAAGGCAGTTTTAACTTTTTCATTTAATCAGCTCCTGTATTAGTTTAATCGGTCAAATTATTAGCAAATCCAAAATATATCCATCATCTAGAACCAATTTTACATGCCCGATATTCTTTATTCATTTCTTCCAACGGTTTTTTCATGATTTCAGATGAAGAATGTGTATTCTGCATCGTATTTAAAATATCCTCAGAAGAAGAAGCATTTTTAAATTTACGTTCCTTGTATTCTTTATTCATTTCTTCCAACGGCTTTTTCATGATTTCAGATAAAGAATGTGTATTCTGCATCGTATTTAAAATATCCTCAGTTGTTAACGCTTTTTTATCATCAGCAAAAACATTTTCAATGGCCTCCTTTACTACGCCTTCGATATCAGCGCCACTGTAACCATTGCTTTTTTCAACTAATTTAGAAATATCAATGGCTGCCAAATCTTTTTTTCTGCGTTTGGCAATATGAATTTCAAATATTTTCTGACGCTCCGCTTTATCCGGCAAGCCTACATAAAAGATCTCATCAAAGCGACCTTTTCTCATTAATTCAGGCGGTAATGACATAATATTGTTAGCCGTCGCTACAACAAATACAGGGCTGACCTTCTCCTGCATCCATGTCAAAAAATTACCAAAAAGCCTTGTTGTAACTTCTCCTCCACCACTGTTGCTATTAATGCCCACAAAAGCTTTTTCCAATTCGTCGATCCACAAAACACATGGTGCTATAGCTTCTGCTAAAGCAATTGCTTTACGCAGGTTTCCTTCTGATTCACCGACGTATTTTCCCATCAACCGCCCCATATCAAGACGCAATAACGGCACTTCAAACAAGCTCGCAGCAGCTTTAGCATTCAACGACTTACCGCAACCAGGAACACCGGAAATAAGAACTCCTTTCGGCATATCTACTCCAAAGGCTTCAGCAGCATTGATGTTTTTAATAACTTTAGCCTTTCTTTTAATCCAAGTTTTAAGATTATCCAGACCACCAATATCTTCTACTGTTTCTTTAACATTTACCATTTCCAAAATGCCGGATTTCCTTATCATCTGTTTTTTTTGTTCAAAAATCACTTTCAGATCATCACGAGTAAGTTCTCCATCGTTTGAATAAGCAAGAGCTAAAAGATTATCAACTTCAAACTTTGTCAGACCTTTAAAAGCCATTGCCAGTTCATCAAGTAATTTGCCATTAACTTTAGGCAGCTCATATGCGTCGATAAAATTTTCTATTGCCTGCCTGATCTCGGTAAAACCCAGGTACTCTATTTCCAGGATGGTAATAAATTTTTCTAATTCAGGCGGTATTTTGATTACTGGGGCAACTAAAACAACTGTCATATCTATCCCATTATTAATTTTTACAACCATATTTCTTAGTAATGCAGTTACTTCCGGCTGATCAAAATAATAATGAATGTCCTGTAAAATTAATATTTTGCCCTGCAAATCATGCAAATCTTCTGTCATCAGCTGCTCAAGCACAGTAATTATTGGCATGCGCGACAAATCTCCTTTGTTTTCTTCAACAACTCTTCCTTTTTTATACAGAGACAAGCCATCGGCATAATTCCACGCCAGTACATCTCTGCCACCAGCAACATTCAGAACACTTTTCAGAGCTTTAGTTCCTTCAAAAGTATTAATGTACAAAATAGGAAAACCTGCATCCATATAACTGCTCATTTTAGCTTCAAAATTAACATTGGTCATTATTATTGCCCCCTATTGATATTTTTTATATAAGGCAGCTATTTTTTCTTTAATCATCTGCCTGATATTCTGCGGTTCTAAAACCTCTACATCATCTAATTGCGAAATAGCCCATTTCACAAAACCTACATCAAAAACTTCTGCTTCTACAAGCACACTACTATCATCCCTGCCTGTTACCTTGGCGTCGGGGAAACAGTCTGACATCGGCTCAACGGCTTTTTTACTGCACCAAAACTTTACCTTGCAAACATTTCCCGCATACATCTTCTGTAATTTTTTCCTCATTTCACCAATATCTATATTTCGAACCATATCGCAATGTTCGAGAATTTTAAATTCTTTAATCCTATCAATGCGATAAAATGCCGGATATCTATGCTCTTCTTCTGTTAAATATACTATTAAATAAAAATAATAATCAGAAAAAATAACAGCATCAGGAAATACTCTCATTTTTATAAATGTTTTATCGTACTTCTCATAGGTAAGTTCTACTATCACCTTCCGTAAAATACACTGCCCTAAATCCCAGCACATCTTCATAACAGCTGTATTATGGTATGGCGATTGATAATAAAAAATTTCATTATCAATCAAACGTTTGACACGATCCTGGCTGTACTTTGGTAATTCAGACTGTAAAGCTTCTATTGTTCCCAGCATCTCATCTTTACGTAAGGCCCTGCTGCCAAATAATATTTTAGCGATAACGAAAAATTCAAATTCAGTAAAAGATTTTTTCTGACAGCCAATAAGTCTATAGCCATCATTTAATTTGTCGTAAATCAATTCTTTCACTTCATAAATTTCACTAAGAAAAATCCTTATATCATCAATATCACGTTCAAAAGTCCGTTCTGTAATTTTATTTTCTAATGCAAAAGTAGATTTTTTGACTATAGCTCCATCCAATAACTTTTGATATAGCATCAATATTCTAGTTACTTTATCAGTCTTTTGCATTGGTATCACCTCTTATTTTTAATTATAAAAATCATCACCGACACATTCTGTCGGTTGATAAAAAATAAAAGGGACGCTATAAAAAACTTATAGCGTCCTCCAACATTCAACATTTATTCAGCATCTTTAAAAAATCTGTTGATATCTACTTCTAAAGCCAAAGCAATTCTCATAAGCGTAGATAACGGTATACCGGTAACATATGCTCCCCTTTCTATCTTCGATAAATAAGACGCGCTGATGGAAGCTCTAAAGGCTAGTTCTTCCTGTGTATACCCTTTTAATTTTCGAAAGTAGGTAATCTTCGCTCCGATTTGCCTGTATTTTTGCTCAAACATCGGAACACTGCCCCTTTCTAATAGTTTTCTTAAATTATCGCACTAAATAAAATATTTACAATTCATATATGTATCAATATCAATCTTATTTGTGTTAGTTTTGATTTCTTTTGTTTCAGCGTTTATATTAAAAATTTACTTAATATCATCTAACATATGTTTTTCAACCTGATCTAACTTTCTCATAAAATTCCCCTAACGTTTTTAATATTTAAGCTGCTTTTTGATGATAAGCCTGACATTTCATACATAATATTTCGTTGTATTTTCCAACAGAATACTTTCTTACCTTATCTGATACCGTAGTACCACAATCACAACAAACGGCCTTACCGCAAGAATAATTCTTTACTGACTCTGCATTTTTTTTATTAGCTTCGCTAACATGCTGCTCTTGATGAAAAAATCTATCTGATTGATTGCTTCTTTCCGGGTCATCTTTCGTTGGAATACCTAAACCATGTAAATAGGCATATTTAACTGCCGCTGTTTCTGCCATCATAACAACTTTATCACTGGCTGCGATAGCACTGCCAAAACCTTCTGTCGTTATACTTTCCCCGCTGTCCGCATCAATCAACCTTATTTTACTTTTGACCACAGCTAAAAAAGCTTGATCTCCAGCTTTATTGGTAATCTTTTCAAACTGTTCCAAATAAAGTTCCGGCTCAATAATTACACTATTTTTTATACATGCTTCCCTGGCCTTAGTTATTACTGAAAATGCCGATACGAAGGTGAAATTTCCCTCCTGATTATAACCGTCTTTGATTATAACGCCACACTCACGCATAACTTGAAGTATCTTTTTGCCTATCCGTTCCATATGATCATCCTCCTATAACGCAAAAAGGCCCCCAACATTGAGCTGCGGCCTTACTTTGCCTTTTTACCAACCTGCCAAATGTACAATTATCTGCTACTACGCAGTATTCTGCACACTTACGATTCTTCCATCGTTCCTTACTAGTGCATATTTGGGGCACTAATCCATTTTTTAATGCCATGTTAAGTTTTTGAGCCTTACTATTCATATACAGTTTAATCCAATAATCAGAAATCTTGTTAATATGTATAACATATACTGGTTTTTTGATATTTCGTTCAGCAGCTATCCTTAAACTATAATCTCTGCACATAGCCTGGACTTCCATCCGCTCAACTTTAAAGCCTCTGCTTTCCAAAAGCATACGATAATAATTAAGCTGCACTGCCCAATCCAATAAATGCCTTACACCATCCGTTCTCCACTCTTTCCTTGTTTTCTTTTGCCCTTTTCTAAGTCCTGTTTTATAAGTTTCTTCGGTTTCAACATCAACTTTATAATAGCCTAAGGCGCGCATAAGCTTGTATGACGATGTTACTTTATAGTCTCCAAGGGTTTTGTCACTCAAATCTATTATCTGCCCGTACAAGTCAAATTTACCGCTGGTAATATTATCATATAATCTCTCTTCGCTAAGTATATTGCCTTCGGTATAGCCTTCGTTAATCGTATGTACTGCGCTGCCATGAATAGCATAAAGCTGATCATAAGGTTTAACTGCATATTCTGTAGTCTTTTTCAAGTATGTTTCACGAACTCCGCAAAGAAGTTCTGTAACAGTAGGTTCTTTTATACCCCTGTCTAAAGATTTGGCAATCGCCCTTAAAGTGGGCAGAAACATGCAACGCTGTGTATGGATACATTTTTGCAGACATTTTTTAATATCTATCTGGCTGCCATCAATGCAAATAAATTTAGTAGCCGGCATTGCTACACCTCCTGACTTTAAGCTGCTGACAAAGATTTTTCTATTATTCTATGGATATTATCTGATTTTTGGAGTTTATTGCTCGCCCTGCCGTCAATAAGAATAATTCCCCCAAGGCGTTCTAAATCAGTAGCTCTATTGTAATCAGGATTGTCCTGAGCCGCCCTTGTTACCGCATTTACCAGTCCATACCTGCTAAAATCATGATTTAAGGAAAGATGCCTTAAAATAGAAGCCCGCTCATTTTTTGATAAAAGATACTTATCTCCAAGCAGTTCCACTTTTTGGATGGGATTTTCTCCTGTAGACTCTTCCATCGCCTGACGCATTTTATCTACTGTCAGCAGAAATTTGCTTTCATCTACCGCTACACTTACAATGTCTTGTACCTTTAGAAAATAGGCTTTATCGTCTGCTGCTAATGTTGTATCTGAATATAATTCATAGGCGTTATCAGTATCTTCAACTTGCCGCCCTGTATGGTATTTCTTATGTGAATAGTCTTTGCAAATCATTCCATTTTTACAAACCAAACGATAGACCAGCGGTTCTACTTTAACCGCTCCCATCCCAACTTCACTGTTAGACAGTACAAAGCCGGCTTGAACAACATCACCCGGAACTACTTCTGTTTTAATGGTCTTATTTATAACCTTCAGATACATATGCGTTGCTGTAACCTCACAAGATGCCACTTCACAACCTTTCATTTCTCTGATGACAGGAATGATATGATCTGCCAATTCCAGATTATCCAAACGGCGATAACGGTCACTTAAAAAAGCTCTTAGTCTGCCATCTAATGTACGCAGCATTCTTCGTTCAGGATTTTTATAAAGCCAGCCGTTGATGTTGTCGTCCAAAAGTTTTGGATATTCCCACAACATTCGTTCATAATACTTATATGGAATCTGCAAACGGTCCGCTATTTGCCTATGTGCTAAGTTAGAAACCTGATAGCGCATAATGCTGTCTTTCAAAGCCACTTCTATGCTGGAAATACCAGCTTTGGTGCTAATCGTGATGCTTCTTGTGTCGGCAATAAAATCCTGTCTGGCCGCACGTTCTCTCTCCAACTCCAAATATAATTCTTCGATACCTTTTTTACCAATTTTCATAATAAAACCTCCTAATGTTTTTAAATATATATAAATACCCCTTACTACGTATTAAGTAAGGGGTAGAATCGTTATGTTCCTATGATCCTTTGCAAGGGTCTTTGATGCACTCAAAGTCTCACAAGTTATTCATGAATATAATATATATTTAAATTTAACGCTTTTTACATTTATTATGTATATATCAGATAACATAAAAGTAATTATAACTCTTAGTTAGGATGTGATAATAATGTTTGACGAATATGACGATTTATTAACGGTAACGGAATTAAGCGAAGCTTTAAAAATAGGTAAAACTCAATGTTATCATCTGCTGTCGACCGGAATAATAAAAGGTTATAAATACGGCCGCATATGGAAAATACCCAAGATAAACCTTATTGCTCATATAAAGGCTGCATCAAAATAGCTATTGAGACTTTCTTCGTTAAGACTCATATATAATAAAGGTATAAAGCAATATACTGTACAACCAATGTTGATAAGCAATAACCAGCATTTATTAAGGGTATTACTTATCAAGATAACAAAAGATATGGTATTAAATCATATCTTTTATTTATTTTTAAAAACCACTGTACATATAGATAAATCAAATAAGAAAAGAGGTATTTTATATGGCAAAAAAACTACAGAAATTTGAACCTCGCAAAAAAATATTGCGTAATAAAAAAATTACTATCACAACCACACAAGAATGTGCAGATAAATTATGTGCATTAGCAAAAAAATCTGGACTAAGCCAATCGAAAACCTTCGACTGCCTGATTATTAATGGAGAAATCATCAATATTACACAAGGCAAAGATATAGTTGCCGAACTCCATAAGCTGCATCTTAAACTAGATGAAAAAATAACGGATAAAGAAATTTCGGATGCTGTTCACTCCTCCGTTGGATTTGTCGCCAGCTTACTGAATACTGCTATTGAAAATTTGAAAGGAGATAAACATAATGGCAATCGTCAAAACAACCACTAAGAATCCTAAAACTTTACATGGTATTTTAGAATATGTCAAAGCTCCTGATAAAACAACTTCTGATTTTATTTCCGGATCAGGTACATCCAGTAAATATGCACTGGATGAAATGAAACTTGTTAAATATGTTCACCATAAAACAGATCGCCGTCAATATAAACAGTTCATCATTGCTTTTAATGAAACGGAATCACTTATGCTTTCTAATGAATTTCTAAAAAAACTTGCTCAAGAAATATCTGCATATTTTTCTTCTAAATATCAAACTCTTTGGAGCATACATTTCGATAGTAAAAATAAACATATCCATTTTATCGTAAATAGCGTGAACACCTTTACCGGAGATAAACTTTCTTTTTGGAAACAGGAATTATATGATTTTAAACTTTTTATAGACCAGTTGATTCAAAGCTATGGAATGTCTCCTGTAAAAATGTATGGTCATCAACCGCCTGCTGAAAAACAATAAAATTCTAGTTATATATCATAGATATAATAACAGGAAAGGATGACTGCTATGTCGGAAGAAAAGCCAACTTTTTATAATGCCAGAGAAGTATCTGAAATTTATTTCGATGGTAAAATAAGTTATCGGCAAATATTAGCTATGACAAGAAAAGGTACTATTCCCGGGTTCCATGAAGGTCGTTGCTATATTTACGAAAAAACTGCATTAGATCAGTGGGTAAAAAATCGTATGCGTAAAACAAATACTATTGCCTATAATGGATTCAAACTGGATTAAAGTTTTATATGTTATCAAACCAGGCCTTTGTTGAAAAGTGTTTTTTGACAAGGGTCTCTTAATTTTCAGGAGGAAAATCAATTATGAGAAACAGCTATGGATCAATAAAACAAATCAGTGAAAATATTTGGAAACTTACAATATCCCTTGGAATAGGCTATGACGGCAAACAGGTAAAAAAGAGCCGCACTATAGAAGCTAAAAACGAAAAAGAAGCCAACCGACAGCTTCACCTGTTCTATAGCGAGTATAAAAATCTGCCTAATTCAGTCTATGATAATATTACATTCTATGAGTTTTGTCGTTTATGGTATACGCGACACTGTTCAAAACTCTCGCCTACTACTGTCGTACGGTATAAAAAAATTTTAGAACAACGTATTCTCCCTAGTTTTGGTAATTTGCAATTAAAGAAAATAACTGCGATAACAATTATGTCCTTCCTTGACCATTTAAAAAATGAAAATGAACGTTTAGATGGTAAAGATGGTTTTCTTTCCAGCAGAAGTATAGAAATTATTTATAAACTTATCCAAAGTATTTTTAATAAGGCAGTAGAATGGCATTTTCTGATCGCAAACCCTTGCGGCGATATCCCACGTGAAGAAATTCCTAAAGCACATTCTATTAGACGTTCTATCTGGACAATAGAGGAAGTAAATTTTTTCTTTTCTAATCTTTATAGATTGCCTGACAATTTTACTAACGTAAAATACAAACTTATGTCCACTATTGCCTGGACAACAGGCGCACGTCGAGGCGAATATTTAGGTTTACAATGGAATGATATTGATTTTAACAATCAGACTTTCCACATTAATAAATCTTTAACTGACTTACCAGGTCAGGAATTATTTACTAAAGCACCTAAAACAGAAAACTCGAATCGCATTGTAGCTTTTGACAGCTATTCAAAATATCTATTTTTACTCCACAAAGGAATTCAAGATGAATTTTTGCTAAATACTGGTCTAACCAATCCGCAAAATTTCGTTTTTATTTCTCATACTAAATTCAGTACTGAAAACAATGCTGTTTACCCTATGACCCCTGACGCCTTCTACAATTGGTTTCAGCGGTACATTGAAGGTATTGGGCTGCCACATATCACCATTCATGCTTTCCGCCATATGGCCTGCACCTACGCCCTCACAGCAGGTGCTCCAATTAATGTCGTCCAAAATATGCTTGGTCACTCTAATATCAAAACCACTGAAGGTTACATTCACAGAATAGAAACTCCGGATAACGCCTTTACTAACTCCCTTTCATCAATGCTAGATGACACACGGCCTAAAGTAAATTTTTAAAATTTGCATATTAAAACACAAAGTTGCAGTAATATTCTTAAAAACAGTCTAAAAAACAACTGTAGGAATATTTATTCTCTACAGTTGTTTAAATTGAAAAGTGTAAACTTGTTTTTTGATGATTTTAGGTAAAACTGAATGTCGAATAGTGCTTTTCATTGTCGAATAGTGTCGAATGTTACGCAAACAGAAGAACTTTTTGTGCATAAAACCATGTATAAAATAAAAAACCGTCTCTGATTTTATCAGAAACGGCATGTTTACTGGTGATCTAGGAGAGATTCGAACTCCCGACCCACGGCTTAGAAGGCCGTTGCTCTATCCGACTGAGCTACTAGACCAATTGGAGCGGGCGATGGGAATCGAACCCACAACATCAGCTTGGAAGGCTGAGGTTTTACCACTAAACTACACCCGCAATTTACTAAGCAATGCTCTATGTATTTGGTCGGAGCGGCAGGATTCGAACCTGCGACCCCCTGCTCCCAAGGCAGGTGCTCTACCAAGCTGAGCCACGCCCCGAATACAAAGGATATTATATAGATTTTTGATCCTAAAGTCAAGTCTTTTCGTATTTTACCTGACAGATTCTTCAAATAAAGTTTTCTGCAATCAAAAAGGCAGTCATAAAAACTGCCTTTTGGGGTCTAACCATTTACTAAAACTTAAGCTTCTTCAGCCACTTCTTCAGCAATAGAGTCCTTTTCTTTTTGTTTTGCCAGATGTGCGGTATAACGTTTTGTTTCGGCTACGATAACTCCAGTAAGGCCCAGAAGCGCGATCAAATTAGGAATAGCCATCAAACCGTTAACTATATCTGCTAAAACCCAGATTGCTTCCAGTTTCAAGAATGCACCGCAGGCAATCAGGCAAATAAAAATAATACGGTACGGTAAAATTGCTTTAACACCCAGCAAATATTCGATGCAGCGTTCACCATAGTAATTCCAGCCTAAGATCGTAGTAAAGGCAAACAGTACCAGGCCAACCATCAACAGATATTTGCCCCACACCGGGAAGCCCATCGTAAAGGCGGCCTGAGTCAAAGCTGCACCATTCAAATCACCAGTCCAGACATTAGTAACAACCATTCAACCCAGTCAGTGTACAAATAATGATCGTATCAATAAAAGTACCGGTCATAGAAATCAGCCCCTGTTCGGCGGGCCATTTTGTTTTAGCAGCAGCAGCAACGATCGGGGCACTGCCAAGACCGGATTCGTTAGAGAAAACACCGCGGGCAATACCATTACGCATTGCCATCATAACAGTTGCGCCCAAAAAGCCGCCAGCGGCAGCCGTAGGACTAAAAGCATTAGTAAGCACTGTGGAAATAGCTGCAGGCACCTGATCTGCAAATATAAGTAAAATACCTACGGTAGTAACAACATATAACAAGGCCATAAAAGGAACGATTTTACCTGCTACGCTGGCGATAGATTTAAGACCGCCAATAGTAACGACAGCAACCAGCACTGTCAGCGCAATCGCAGTATAAATAACAGGAATGCCAACAGACAACTGCGTGATCTCAACTATAGCGTTGACCTGAGCAAAAGTACCGATACCAAAATAAGCACACAACACACCGGACACGGCAAAGAAAACAGCCAGCGGTTTATAAGATTTACCTAAACCGTTTTCAATATAATACATAGGTCCGCCGGCAATATTGCCATTAGCGTCAACTGTACGGTATTTTACCGCCAAAAGACCTTCGGCATATTTGGTAGCCATACCAAAAAATGCCGCCAGCCACATCCAGAACAAGGCACCGGGACCACCTGCTTTGATAGCAGTAGCAACACCGACTATATTACCTGTACCGACAGTAGCTGCTAAAGCTGTACACAATGCTTTAAAGCTGTTGACGTCGCCGTCACCATCATTTTTAGCCGAAAAAATCAATTTTAAAGCCATTGGCAGTTTAAGCACCTGCAATAAATTCAAACGCAGGGTCAACCAAATACCGGTACCAACCAATAATACCAATAACGGCGGTCCCCACACAAAACTGTCGATCTCATTCAAAAGCTCCAACATAAAATTCTCCCTCTTCCCCTTATGTGAAATGAAAAACTAAAAGCCCACCGGAATAACGACAACTCCGGTGGGCAAAAAAACGATATAAGTACTCCCCTGCCTAAAAGGCAGCGGAACTACTGCTATTGCTCTGTCCATTGGCCTGAGAGATAAGAACATCAACGATATTCGTGCACCTTCGGCGCCCATTCAAGGGACTCTCCAGAGTTGTGTCCGCATACGGTTCCGCCTGATTTCCAGGCACCTGAGAGTTTAGCTCCTTCGGTAGACGCATCGTCTTCTCCCATATGTTTCATCCACGCATTATTCACTTGTGATGTTAGTTATTATAGCAGATAGTTTAAAAAAAGCAAGTACTTTTGTATTGTATACATGTATTCAATTGACCAAAGTATCGAAATAGCCTGCCTCTATCAGCTTAGCCAAAGCCAGCTCGCCGCCCTGCGGTTTAAAATCAGCTGATAAAACAGGTGCCGCCAGGCCCTCTGCACCAAGCGACATGCCGACAGCACGGGTATTATAGCCTCCGGCGACTGCTTCCACAAAATGGGGCAGACAGAACCCGCCCAAAACGCCCGCGATCAGCAGAACTACGAATACTTTGAGACAACGATCACTCAATTTACCGTATGTCATACTGTATCACCGTCCTTTACTATCTTCATTATACAAAAATATTCACTTCTGTGAACATTTTGAAAACTACAATACTGCTTTCATTATCTACAAAATTATTTTTTCTGTGGTTTACTTGTGTCTTACAGTTTTAAAGCTAAAATAATCTGCTAAGATAAATAAAAAGGAGGTATACTATGAAAAATCCTAACGGTTACGGGGGCATCAGCAAACTGCCCGGCAACCGCCGCAAACCCTATCGTGTACGACTGACAGCAGGCTGGCAGTATCAAACAGATGGCAAACCACTGCAAAAATATCACACACTTGGTTACTATACCAGCAGACGCGCTGCCCTAATCGCACTTGCCGACTACAACAAACGCCCTTACGACTTAAATCTGCAGCATATCACTTTAGGCGAGCTTTACAACCAGTGGTATGACAAACATACCGTCCGTCTTTCACGTTCCTCACGCTGCAGTTTTACGGCAGCCTGGAAAAAATGTACTGATATTGCCAACGAACCAATCAAAAAAGTAAAAAAAGCACAAATGCAGGCAGTCCTGGATAATAATCAGCACCTTTCCCCCAGTGTGCAAACGCGCTTAAAAACTATTTTCAACGGTATTTTTCGTCTCGCACTTGAAAATGATCTTATCAACGTAGACTATTCGCGTTATCTGGAAAAGAACGCTACTGCCAAACAAACATCCCGCAGTATTTTTACTCACAGTGAAATCAAATGTTTATGGAAAAATCTTGAACTGACACTGCCGCTTGCTGACGGTAGCCGCCATCATTACAATGACGTCAGGCTGGTCGATACGGTACTGATCATGCTTTACAGCGGTATACGCATCGGCGAACTGCTGGAAATACAAACGGCACATATCGACCTCAAAAAGCAGATTATTGACCTGCACGGTACTAAAACAAAAGCAGCACACCGTATCCTGCCACTGCATAAAGATATCGTGCCGCTTGTCGCCGCCCGTATGCACGGTAAATATCTGATCGAAACAGAAAATGGACAGCCAATAATCTATGATACCTACAAAAAACGTTTTTTTAACCTGTTAATGTCAACATTAAAAATGCAGCATAAGCCCCATGACTGTCGTCATACCTTTATCAGCGGTATGGACTCATGCGGGATCAGCGCCGGCAGCGTTATTTTAAAACGCATAGTTGGTCACGCCAATGCCGATGTCACCGAAAGCTACACTCACAAAAATATCCGGCAGCTTTTAACTGCAATCAACAAACTAAAATATTGATTTGTGTCTTACCAGAGTCTTACAAAACGTTATAAATTTAATAAATAACCCCTGCGTTTAATAAACGCTCAGACTGCTGATACTAACTTAATGGAAATTATTAATCCTCTTGAATTTTACTAAAAACCAAAAAGGTTTCACTTTGGTGGAACTGGTAGTAGTAATCGCCATTATCGGTATCCTTGCCGGCATGGCAATTCCGCGTTTTCTTGATGCCACTGCATCTGCCCGCGGCGCTAAAGTAGTTGCTGATATGCGTACCATCCAATCGGCGGAAATGATTTATTTTGCTAAATATTCAAAATATCCCACTACTGCGTTGGCAACTGGTACTACCGATTTCACAAATTTAGTACAGGGTGGCTGGCCGTTACCTCCGTCTGGCAATATCATTGTTGCTCCTACAATGAGCAATAATACCAATGCTAAACCGTATGAAGGAACTATTGCCAGCGGTGCAACATATGAATATACCGGTAATGGTTTAGAACCGGGTTCTCTTACTGTTGAGGTTGATTCAGGAAAAGTTACTTTGACACAATTACTGCAAGGAACAGTCGCAACTCCTACGCCTTAATAAAAAGTCGCTTTAACTAAACGGCTGACAATTTTGTTAGCCGTTTTATTTTATCTTCCAGGAGGTAACAAACAATGCATAAAAGCAAAGGTTTTACCTTAATTGAATTAGTTGTAGTTATCGCAATCATTGGTATTTTAGCCGGTATCGCAATTCCATATTATACAGAGGCCCAAGCAACTGCCAGAGGTGCACGTATCCTAGCTGATATGAGGACTATTCAAGCAGCTTATACTATGTATCTTGCTAAAAATGGCGGCGAACAAAATAATCTTGTAGTAGGTTCTGCCAAAGAGCATCCGGAAATTATTCCATTGTTGGTAGAACAGGGGTATTTAGAAGTTGTTCCTACTCCGCCTGCAGGTAAAGCATTTTTCCCAAACGCGAGTAATGATAATATTAAAAAAGAAGGTTTAACTATATACAAAGGGACTGTTATGGATCCTTCATTAGGTGGTTATATATTTTATGAGCATTCTGCTATAGATGGTGCAGAATTGATAGTTGCCATAAACCTTGCAACTCCTATTCCATTAACTGAATTAGTAGGAAATTAATAGTATTTATAAACGAACCTTTTTAAGGTTCGTTTGTTTTTTGTAAATGATTAGATAGTTTTTATAAGTATCTATAAAATAACAGTCTACAAACTATTGTAATAAACACATACATAACAGGTTACCTTGATTATCGCTTGTGTATTAAATTAAAGCACAATGTAAAAGCTATTTGATGACGCTAATACATAAGTGTTTTTATTATAAATATATTTGCTTTTGAAAAAACTAACTGATTACTAAAAACAGAAAAGGTTTCACTTTGGTGGAATTGGTAGTAGTAATTGCTATTTTAGGTATTTTAGCAGGGTTGGCGATTCCACGTTTTATGGATGCTACAGCATCAGCACGTGGTGCCAGAATCGTTGCTGATATGCGAACCATTGACAGTGCTATTATGATGTACAATGCTAAAACTGGCAACCTGCCTGCAAGCAAAGATGCGTTAACAATAGACAAGACTACTGGCGGTGTGACTAGTGCAATTAAAGTCTTAGCTGCTTGGCCGACACCTCCTACAGGTACGGCAAAAGTCACTGCTTTTAATGGTTCTGAAGTAACACTTACGGCCCCTAGTCCTAATGAATATACGTTAGATGCAGCTAATGGCCGTGCCTTATATAATGGTAATACTGTTGATCAAATCTTGACTAATAAATAATAAATAATGAAAAATAAATTTAAATTTTAGTTTTTAGTTTAATGTTCAAAGAACCTCCTCACAAATATTATTTAGCATATGTTTGTGAGGAGGTTTCATATTAGTGAGATATAATTAGTAAACTTATTAATTTATTTGACAAACACCGTTAACAAGCGCATACTTAACAGGTTGCCTTCAAACCACAGCTTGTGCGGCAAGGCTTCAAAAAACAGGACAAGACACTGAGCAACGTGTAAAATAATTTGACTGATGGCAAACTAAAGCGGCGACGTTATAAAATCCTATGCAACGGCAATAAACAAGCATTGTGCAACGGTGAGCCTTAGCCAGATAAAAAACGCTTTTAAGCGGTAGTGCGCCTGCAAGCAGACATTATTACACTCAGCCAGCCGGGAATCCCTTGTTTTTTATATCAAAAATATAAAAAATTGAGGTGCTGTCCATGAACAATGGCTTCTTTAAGATTTATCGCGAACTTTGGGATAAACCTATCTGGAAACAATCTACTCCGATTCAAAAAACTGTTCTTCTTACTTTGCTGTCTATGGTCAACTTCGCTCCCGCCGAATGGGAATGGCAGGGGCAAAAGTTCAGCGTGCAGCCAGGACAGACTATTACCAGCTTACAGCATATTGCCGAACGTTGTGGCAAAGGTGTCAACGCAGGTAATGTTAGGGGAGCTTTAGACCGATTTGTAAAACTTGGTTTTTTGGCAAACGAATCTACAAAGACCGGACGCCTGCTGACTGTCGTGAATTGGGGCGCTTACCAGTACCTTGATGACGAACGTTGTACAGCTGACTGCAAAGACCTTACAAAGGCAATGCAAAGCGACTGCAAAGGCTCTGCATCTAATAAGAAGAATAAGAAAGAAGAGAAAGATAAGAAAAATAATTTTTATCAAAACTCTTCTTTTACTTCCTTTTCCCAACAAGCCAAACCCGTACTTTCTGCTGGTGCAGCACAAATCCGTGCTTTAGCGCAGGGAGGCTGCCATGAATAATCAGGTCACGCTGCAGGATGCAGCCAAGATCATTGATCGTTTGGGCCGTTATTTCCCTATGCTAGTAAGAAACGGCAGCGAAGTCGTAAACGACTGGTATCCGTTTATTGCACAGTTTCCTCTGGATGTAGCACAGGCTGCGGCGATGTATGTTATTGAAAACACCGCCTTTGATCCGCCTAAGCCTGCTGTTTTTGTGCAGGCGGCCAGAATGTTGCTGCAACATCAAACCGGACAGCGTGAACTGACTGCCGCAGAAGCATGGCACGCAGCTTGCAGGCAGCTGAACCCTTATAAAAAACCTCATTACGAAAACAAACTTGTTTCTCAGGCAGTACACGACATCGGTTATCTTAATCTCTGTACTGCTGAACACGATATGTTTTCCCGTTTTGAGCATGTCTATAACATTTTGCTGCAGCGTGAAAAAGATGAGTTTAAGATCGAAAGTACTCTTGCCAGTATCGGCCTGTATCAAAGTAATATCGCAAAAATCGAAGCCAAATGAAATAATACAGTCAACATTTAAATGTTGACTGTATTATTTATATTTCAAAACAATTATTTACATTATATATAGTGAAGTATATAATAAAATAAAAATATAGATATATCAAATATAATTTTAGGAGTGTTAATGTGCGAGCAAGAAAAGGTTTCACGTTAATAGAATTAGTGGTAGTTATTGCTATCCTGGGAATTTTGGCAGGAATCGCGATACCGAGGTTTATGGATTCAATAGAAACTGCCCGGGGAGCCAAGTTATTGGCTGATCTACGTTCAATTGAAAGCGCAGGAACTGTTTATTATACAAAAAATGGTAAATATCCTACTGTAAGTACAGAAAGCGTATTAGGAAAGGATAAAGACTTTATTGAAAAATATTTTGGCAGCTGGCCAATTTCTACTGGCGGCTATGCTATTGTACAAGGTTATAATGGTATTAATTACCGCTATAATCTAAGTAACGGCGATATTCCTTATGAATATGCCTATAACAGCCAAGCTGCTGCGGATAAAATTTATGAAGGGCGTGCTACTATCGGACAGAAAACTTTAGAGCAGTATTTAGGCGGTGAAGCAGGTCGCGGCAGTGGTCCAGTATCCATCGTTAGTGCTTCTTCTCTAAGTAGCAATGAAGCTGAAAGTGCCAGAGATCATTTGCTAGATGCTTTAGGAAACACAGGTATTATAATCGGAGCTATTGATTCGACCAGTGCCAATGGTGCAAAAGTACAAGCTATTGTCAATTATCTAACTAATCAAGGAATAAGCTTGAGTGGTTGTGATTGGGCCATTAGAGGCAGTGAAAGTAATTACAGTATATATGTGTTTCCTAAACTAACAGGTACTGGTAAAGTTAACGCAACTGTATATAATATTAAAGACAGTAATGTTACTTCTTCCTCACAGACAGTTGTTAATGTAAAAAGCGATAAAGGCACATTAAAAATCGATAAGTAAATATACAAACTGCTGTCTAATTTTAAAATTATTAGACAGCAGTTTGTATATTTGTTTACTTGAATTTATAAGTAAAAAGATATATTCTAGTATTTTCCTAAAATATACTGTTCGATAAACATTGAGTATGGAACACCGCTAGTGCCAGTACCGAATCCATTAATAAAAGATACTGTTATTTTTCTCTTATTTTCACTGCTGCCTACACCACTGCTTGCTTTCTCTATACAGTATGAACAATTATTTAGTGCTATTCTATTACCGCTAACTGCATAGTAATAATCGCCTTGAGGAGCTGTTGGCACTGCATATAAAAAACCTTTAGCAACAATATCTTGAAAAACTTTTGCACCGTTAGCTTTTTGATCATCCGTAAGGCCATCAATGGTATTACCTGCCGCCATATATTGTTCAACAGCGCTTTGCAAAGTACGCATGTCGGCCGCCGCTCTGGCGGTTCTGGTTTTAGCCTGCGAATCAAGGAAATGAGGAATCGCAAGTCCTGCCAATATCCCAATAACAGCAATGACTATCACAAGTTCAACTAAAGTGAAACCTTTATTATATTTGCACATAACTTCTCCTTCTAGTATTAAAATAAATAGGCAGATAGGCTGTAATTTCCTATCTGCCTATTTAAAATTAGTTATTTTTTCTAGTCATTAAAGTTTTTAAATCTATATTTGTGCCAGCGTTAATGGTAACAGTTTTAGGAGTAGTATCATTACTAGGTGTTACGGTATAAGATATTACAGTATCTTTGATTTCACCAGCTCGATTAGTTTCAGCCACTTTAAAAGCACCAATCGGTGGAATCGGTTCAACTGCTAAATATCCATTATCTACTAATTCTTCCATAGTAGCAAATTGACCTTTTTCTGCATAATACATAGATTCTGCACTTTCGATAGTTCGTAAATCAGCAACTAATCTTGAACCACGAGCATTAGTTGTAGCATCCATAAAACGTGGAATCGCCAACCC
>ERZ791615.59-NODE-59-length-55725-cov-6.27586_pt1 | contig 55725 bp, 52 predicted proteins | sample MGYA00510273_ERZ791615 | MGnify/ENA primary metagenome ERZ791615 (study PRJEB30046, sample SAMN00715185) | human gut metagenome | study: EMG produced TPA metagenomics assembly of the A metagenome-wide association study of gut microbiota in type 2...
CTCTTTTAAAGACCCGCAGACAAGCCTCCATATAGAAACCTCCAAGCCACGGCCATGCTGTTCCCTGATGGTAAGCGAAATCGCGCTGTGTCTGTGGACCGACATACATCGGGTTATAGCCTGTGCTGTTAGGAGACAAAGAGCGCAAGCCCTTAGGCGTGAGAAGCTCACGGGTACACATGTCAAGAACACTCTTCTGCTGAGAAGGCTCCAGAGGCGAATAGTCGAGAGCGACAGCAAAGATCATGTTTGGCCGCACGCTCCAATCGGCATCGGCACCTCCCACATAATCGAAAAGATATCCATACTGGTTAAGGAATGTTGCTACGAATGATGTACGACACTGGTCTGCAAGCGTTTCAAGCTTTTCTGCAGCAACATGGTCGTTACTGTAAGCAGCAACATCGGCACTGAATTTAAGCGCATTATACCACAACGCGTTAAACTCTACGATATAACCTGTACGCGGCACAACAGGATGTCCATTAACGGTAGAGTTCATCCATGTCACGGCTTTCTCACGTCCTTCGGTATAGAGCAAACCATTGTCTTTTACAACAAGGTTAGGATGCTTGTCGTCAAGGATAAAATAAATGATGTCTTTAAGTAGTTTTGCATACATTTGCGAGCATTTCTGACGTCCCGCATGTTTGTCATACTGTTGTATTGCCCAAATAGCCCACAACATAACATCAGGCTGTTCCACCTCAACCATGTAACCGGTCTGAGGTTTGTCAGCCATAAACTCGCGCAAACCGCGCTCTGCAGTCTTCATAACCAGCTCAAAATAGTCTTGTTCCTCGATTGAAAGGGTCAGACCGGGGAGGGCAATGAACGTGTCACGTGCACGGCACTTGAACCAAGGATAACCGGCAAGCAGATAACGTTCGTCCTTGCTTGTACGTTTATGGAACTGGTGTGCAGCGTTTACAAGACAATGGAAGAAGTTGTCGCGCGGACTTCTCTCGTCTACCTCTTTTTGGAAGAGATGCGACAGGCCACGAGGTTTACACTCAGATGTAGAGCCAGAGAAGACAATGCTCTCACCTTTCTTTATGTCTACCTCAAAATATCCAGGCACATAAAGGTCCTCGTTTGAAGCGTAGCCACGCTCTTGCTCCTTAGGATATTCCACGCCACGATACCAATCGGGCTTGAAGTTAAAACTAACCTTTTTGCTAAACTGCATGTAAAGCTCAGGATACCCTGCATACATGCATGTACTGATACCGTTCTCCACTTCATTGTATTTTCGTGAGGCAACAGAATTTTCATGTGTAAACTGTCTGACACTACGGAAAGCCAGGAACGGACGTAACAACAGTTTTGTGTCTGAGTGGGCATCTACAAGCGTGTAACGTATGAGGATACGGTCCTCGTAATGCTGGAACACAACTTCTTTTTTGAGCACCACACCACCTACACGATAAATGGTTGTGGGCACCTTGTCACAGTCGAACTCACGGATATATTTGTGACCTTTAGGACTAAATTTGTTGCCCTGATATTTATGCAAACCAAGGTTGAATTCGGCACCATGCTGCACCACTGTCACGTCGAGAGATGACAACAACACATGGTTCTCGTCATCAATCTCTGGAACGGGCACAACAAGCAGACCATGATACTTTCGAGTGTTGCAGTCGACAATCGTAGAGCATGAGTAGGCTCCTGAACGGTTGGTACGTAGCAGCTCTCTTGGCAATGATTCTTCCAGGTTGGTCATCAGAGCTTTTTCGAATCGCAGATAACTCATATTTTCTTTTAAGGCGTTAAATTATTTATCAAAACGTTAATATAGGTTATAGCCAGCGAATGCCAGCTTCGCCTTACGAATTCAAAGTTAGACATTTTTTTTAATTTAAACAAAATAATAGTACAATATTTTTCAAAAAAAGTCATATTACATCTCATCATATTGTTATATGAGCATGCCGCAACATCGAAAGTACAACTGTGTGCCGACACAATGTAAAGTACAATTTAGAGTTGTACGGTTTAAAGTGGTGAGCATTTTTTATTCAAAAAAAATTTTTTACTAAATCAAGAAAAAAACACATAAAAAATTTCATTAATAAATTGAAAAAATGTACATTTGCAAATGTAACAAACGTGGTTGAAACTCGACCACAAAAATAAACAAAACCGAAACGATCGATGGAAAATGCCAATGAACCTAGAAAGCAAGACGTTGTAAAAGAAATAGCTAATATGTGGGAACCTCTTACTGGCGAACAAAAAGCTGAGCTTTCACGCAATATTGTTATACGCCATTATAAAACAGGTGAACTGATCTATAATGACCACGGCACCCCTACACACATGATGTATATTATAAGCGGCAAAGCCAAGATATACAAAGACGGAGTGGGAAGCGGCAGTAGAAGACAAATTCTGCGCATAGTTAAAGCAAAAGAGTTTTTTGCCTTTAGAGCTTATTTTGCCAACGAGACTTATAAGACCAACAGTATTGCCTTTGAGCCTACTGTCATTGCCCAGCTTCCCCTTAAATATGTTGAGACATTAGCATCAAAGAGCACAAGTGTCGCAATGTTTATTCTTAGGCACCTTGCAAAAATTCTCGGAGGGTCTGATGAACGCATTGTAAACCTCACACAGAAACATATCCGTGGCCGACTGGCAGAGACGTTGCTAATGCTCACCGATGAATATGGCACAGAAACAGATGAGGGCAAATCGTGCTTGTCTATGAGCAGAGAAGACCTCGCATGCTTCTCAAACATGACAACAAGCAACGCTATTCGCACACTCTCTGCCTTTGCATCTGAAGGGCTTATTGAGATATACCGCCGCAACATAAAGATTCTCAACAAGGAGGAGCTAATAGAGATCTCAAGAATGGGTTAAGCTGTATTGTATAAAAAGCAAAGGTCATAAAAAATAGAGGAACTGTCTAAACAGTAGATAAAAGCAACAAGCACGACAGGTTTTGTTGTGCTTGTTGCTTTTGTTTATTGCAGATATTTAACCCAAATCGGTCATTAGGCCGTTTTATGTCGTTTTTATAACTGCTTGCAGTCTTTTGTTTTTTATAAGGTGTCTTTTGCTTGTTTTTTATTCGCAATAATTTACATTACAAAATAAAAAGAACGTTCTATTTTGGAATCATGAAATTTATTATTTCTTGTTCTACCGTTACAGAGAAGGGACCTACAGGAGTGTTCATCAACCTTCCGTCTATGCCAACAAGAGCCTTCTTTGCCTCAAGCACCTCCACCTTTTTCGTACGATACGGATGCACGCTACGATGATTAAGAAACTTTCCACGCACAAAGAGATAAAATCCCTCAAAGAGCTGTGTCATCTCAGGATGATAAACAACCGATACGTCAAGCAAACCATTATATGGCACAGCATTAGGCGTTTGACCATAACCTGTAGAGTTGCCAATACAAACAGTCATAACATTGCGCTTTACGGTGTCTGAATTTATCTTGAGATGCATTTTATACTCAAGGCGCTGAAATATAAGAAGCATAAAAGAGAATAGAAACGACAAGGTTCGTGAGCCAAAAAAATGACGTGTCTGACGGCGCAGATTCATAATAGAAGCAATAAGACCGATGTTTACACAATTCAGGAAATAGCGATGACAGGCTTCTCCATGTTTGTTAGTGTAACGTATGCACCCAAGATCGATCTTGCGCAAACGGCGAGCTTTCAACCATGAAACGGTTTGCTCTATTTCACGCTCGCGGAATCCCCAGAAATGAGCGAAATCGTTCATTAGGCCATTCGGAATGACACCAAGAGCTATGCTGTCGCGCGTAGCCTTGTCTACCTGCATCAGGCAGTTGACAGCATCGTTTAGAGCAGAATCACCACCCACAATAACGATTGTCTTGTAGCCGTTATTGATGAGCATCTTGACAAGACGTTCCACACTACCCGTATTTTCACTCTGCACAAAATCAAACTCAATGTTGTTTTCATGCAAACATTGCTCTATACGCTCCCATTTCTTGCCACGATGCAGAGGTTCATGTTTCGGACAATAAATTATGCCCCATCGGTTATCTGTTATCATAAGCTTTATTGTTTCAGGCTGTCGTTGTAAAGTTGTTTTATCTCATTTATTTTCTGTTCCATTGATAGAGAAGCACTTATCCAATGTATGGTAAAGCCTCGTCGCTCCATACCACGGAACCATGTCATCTGACGCTTAGCAAACTGATGAATTGCAATCTCAAGTTGACGAAACATCTCATCAAAGGAAAGCTTACCAATAACATGTTCTGTCACATATTTATATTCAAGGCCATAATAAATAAGGTCTTCAGGAGCGACTCCTTTATTTAGAATGCTGCGAATCTCGTCAACCATACCTTCATCAAGTCGCTGTCGCAGACGACGCGTAATTTTAGCACGTCGTTCATCACGATCAATATCGAGACCTATGATGAGAGATGAAACAGGAGGCAGCTCTCGTTCAGGCATTGGGTGATGCAGGTTATGCTCCTCTATTTCTATGGCACGGATGGCACGCTGACAAGAGTCGACATCTGAACGATTGTGCATGTTTGACCCATTTTTCTTCTTTAAGTCAATAAGCAAAGCTGTAAGTTCCTCAAGCGACTTTCCCTCAAGCCGATTGCGCAATTCTTGATTTTGTGGTACCGTCGACAGGCTATATCCTTTCAGAACCGCCTCAATATAAAGACCTGTACCTCCACAAAGAATAGGAAGAACGCCTCTTGATGTTATGTCGTTGTATGCATCGTGAAAGTCGCGTTGATATTCAAAGAGGTTATACTTGGTTCCAGGGTCAGCAATATCAATGAGATGATATGGAACAGACTTGCCATCAACAACATAATCGGCAAGATCTTTTCCTGTACCTATATCCATACCACGATAGACCTGTCGCGAATCGGCACTAATGATCTCGCCTTCCATGTCGGCAGCCAATGCTGTAGCCACAGAAGTTTTCCCACAAGCCGTAGGACCAAGTATTGTTATCATCTTTTTATTTTCCATATAGATTGCTTTTAACAAGAACGTTTTGCCGAGGTGCAGCTTATCTTATGCAAAGATAATGCAAACCGAGTGCAGAACGTCAAGCTTGCTTGAACGTTTTGCCGAGGTGCAGCTTATCTTATGCAAATTTAAATAAAAATTTCCGAATTATCTGCCTGTTCGGGAAAAAAAACAGAAATGAACAAATGAAAGGGAAAAGAGATTTTTAAAGCGGAATAAAAAAGGTCACACGGAAAACCGTGTGACCCATATTTCAATCAAATTGTCTATTCAAAATGATTAGCCGTTGTGCTTCTTCATGATCTTGATCAGCTCAACAACCTTGTGTGAGTAACCAATCTCATTGTCATACCAAGAAACAACCTTTACGAAGTTGTCTGTGAGGTATACACCAGCGTTTGCGTCGAAGATAGAAGTCAGAGCGCAACCCAAGAAGTCAGAAGAAACAACTGCATCCTCTGTGTAACCCAGTACACCCTTCAGCTCACCCTCTGAAGCAGCCTTCATGGCAGCGCAGATAGCCTCCTTAGAAGCGGGCTTCTTCAAGTTAACAGTCAGGTCAACTACAGACACGTCCAAAGTGGGGACACGCATAGAGATACCTGTCAGCTTGCCGTTCAGCTCAGGAATTACCTTACCTACAGCCTTAGCAGCACCTGTTGAAGAGGGGATGATGTTGCCGGCAGCAGCACGGCCACCACGCCAATCCTTCATAGAAGGACCGTCAACAGTCTTCTGTGTAGCGGTTGTAGAGTGAACAGTTGTCATAAGACCAGTCTCGATACCGAAGTTATCGTTCAGAACCTTAGCGATAGGAGCCAAGCAGTTTGTTGTACAAGAAGCGTTAGAAACGATCTTCTGACCGTTGTACTTGTCGGTGTTTACACCACAAACGAACATATCAGCCTGGTTGCCGTTAGCGTCAGCCTTTGAAGGAGCTGAAAGCACTACATACTTAGCGCCAGCCTTGAGGTGCTTCTCTGCCTTGTCATAAGCGAGGAACAGACCTGTAGACTCAACTACATACTCTGCACCAACCTCGTCCCACTTCAGGTTCTCGGGATCACGCTCTGCAGTTACGCGGATGTGGTTGCCGTTAACGATCAGCTCGTTCTTCTCAACGTCAGCCTCGATGGTGCCGTCGAACTGGCCGTGCATTGTGTCATACTTCAGCATGTAAGCCATGTAATCAACAGGGCAAAGGTCGTTGATAGCTACAACCTGTACTTCCTTAGCGTTCTCAGCCTCAACTGTAGAACGGAATACGAAACGACCGATACGGCCAAATCCGTTAATACCTACTTTAATCATTTTGTTTATAAATTTTAAAGGGTTAAATGTTACCTTATTTATTAATATTATCAGTTTAATTTAAGCATTCAAAAGAACATTCACATGAGATCATGTATAAAAAATGTACTCAAGAACACCCTTTTTTCCTCTATTCGCCCGCAAAGTTACAAAATATTTTCTATATTTGCAGCGAAATAAAGTATTAAATAATATAAAAAGTTTAGACATGAGCAAATTTATCAATGAGTTTAAGGAGTTTGCTGTAAAAGGCAACGCTGTAGACATGGCCGTCGGTGTAATTATAGGCGGTGCATTCGGAAAGATTGTATCATCAATCGTTGACGACATCATAATGCCTCCCATCGGATGGCTCATCGGCGGTGTCAATTTCGCAGATTTGAAGTTCACATTGCCTTCAGTAGATATGGGCATAGAAAAGCTTGCCCCTGCCACCATCAACTATGGCAACTTCATTCAAACACTCTTCGACTTCATCATCATTGCCTTCTGCGTCTTCATGCTTGTCAAGGGTATAAACCGTTTGGCTCGTAAGAACAAGGTTGAAGCAGAGCAAAAGCCCGCTCCTGCCCCAGAGCCCTCTAACGAAGAGAAGCTGTTGGCCGAGATTCGCGATCTGCTGAAAGACAAGAAGTAAAAACAGCAAGACAAATATCATTTTATAAACATATTGAGCTTGAAGAATAAAATAAAAGAAGAAAAAAAATTATATATTTTCACCTTATTATATATGTAAGACTTTTCGATACATCTTACTCTATAGAAAAAGATTCTAAAAACGGCAACAGATGAAAGTGGGCTATTATCACGCAGGCCCTCATTTTATCTATTGCCGTTTGCACATCTTATAGACAGCATAAACACTATTTTACTTAACCTAAATAAAGAAAGATAAACTTTTTTAACAAAAAGCCAGTTTTATTTCTTCTTTTAAGAATAAAAGCCGTACCTTTGCATCCATCATCGAAAACAGCATGTTATTAGCTGTTTTTCCGAAAAAAAGCAAATAGAACAAAAAAATTTCAGGATTCAAACTAAAGGCAAGCCTAACACACTTACCTTCTTAACAAACAAAAGAAAAGGATGAAAGCATTAACATTCAAGCCAAAGTTTTTCAGTTGTTTGAAAAACTACAACAAGAAGACTCTCACCTCTGACATTATGGCTGGCATCATTGTCGGCATCGTAGCCCTTCCGCTCGCCATCGCCTTTGGCATCGCCTCAGGCGTGTCTCCAGAGAAAGGTATCATAACAGCCATTGTAGCAGGATTCATTATATCTGTTTTTGGTGGCAGCAAAGTTCAGATTGGTGGACCCACAGGTGCCTTCATCATTATAATCTACGGCATTATACAGAAGTTTGGCATGAGCGGACTGACCATCGCCACATTCATGGCAGGTGTGTTTCTCATCCTCTTCGGCTTGTTACGCTTAGGAACCATCATCAAGTATATCCCCTACCCCATTGTTGTCGGCTTTACGAGCGGTATCGCCGTGACAATATTCACAACACAGATAAAGGATCTTTTTGGCCTGACCATGGACACCGTGCCTTCAGAGTTTGTAGAGAAATGGATTGCTTATTTCCAACACATGACCACAGCAGACCTTTGGACGACAGTTATTGGTTTGGTAAGCATCGTCATCATTGCAATAACGCCACGGTTCAGCAAAAAAATTCCGGGTTCTCTGATAGCCATTATTGTCTTGACCATCGCAGCTTTGGTGCTTAAAAACTACTGCGGCATAACATCCATAGAAACTATCGGCGACCGCTTCAGAATAAACTCCGAACTACCAGAAGCAACATTGCCTGCCATGTCATGGGAGGTGATAAAGAGCCTCGTTCCTCCAGCTCTCACCATTGCAATCCTTGGTGCCATAGAGAGTCTGCTATCTGCCACCGTGGCCGACGGTGTGATTGGAGACCACCACTATTCTAACACAGAGCTTATAGGCCAGGGCATTGCAAACCTCTGCACACCTCTCTTTGGCGGCATACCGGCCACTGGAGCCATTGCACGAACAATGACAAACATCAACAATGGTGGACGCACGCCTGTTGCAGGCATTATACATGCCGTTGTGCTGCTTCTCATCTTCCTCTTCCTCATGCCCTTGGCACAATACATCCCCATGGCATGTCTTGCAGGAGTTCTTGTGGTTGTGAGCTATGGCATGAGCGGTTGGCGCTCCTTCCTCATGTTGACAAAGAACCCCAAGAGCGACGTTTCGGTGTTGCTCATAACGTTCTTCCTCACCATCATCTTCGACCTCACCGTAGCCATTGAGGTGGGACTGATCATTGCTTGTCTGCTGTTCATGAAACGAATGGCAGAGACCACAGACGTGAAAGCCATCCTCGATGAGATTGACCCCAACGATGAGACAGATCTCAAGCTTGAGAACAACGAGCATCTTCTCATCCCGAAAGGCGTTGAGGTGTATGAGATAAACGGCCCTTACTTCTTTGGTGCGGGCAACAAGTTTGAGGAGGTCATGGCGGCATTTGGCGACCGCCCCAAGGTGCGCATCATCCGCATGCGTAAGGTGCCGTTTGTCGATTCCACAGGCATACATAACCTCATGAACCTATGTACGATAAGCAAGAACGAGGGCATACAGATCGTGCTTTCTGGTGTAAACCCAAAGGTTCACGCCGTCCTTGAACACGCTGGTTTTAACGCCCTGATAGGTTCAGAAAACATCTGTCCTCATATCAATGTGGCTCTTGCAAAAGCCAAGGAGATTGTTGACAGCATGCCTGTAAAAGATTAAGACACAAAGCGCTAATTAAGATAAATATCAATCGGCCAATAAGAATTGCACCACACAAGCAACTCTTATTGGTCGATTTGTGTAAGATACATATAGTCGTTAAGGACAGTTTGCAAGAAAGTGCGACCGTCATAACGCCATGATTCATCATCAAGCAATAGCAGATGCGCCACTTTTTCGGCAAGAGCATCAATACGACGTTCATCTGTTTTACTGTCATCAACTACTGCACGTCGCAAGATGTCTGCCTGTCGTGATGTGAGACGAGTGGCATTAGCGTATGTTGGAGTGTAGCCACGACGGGCATAGTCGAACTCATGAATGGTAATGCGCATGTGCTCTGTGTCTTCAGTCTTGACGACCATAGTGCCAGCCGCAAGGTCACCAAGCCGTTGATGACGCTTGGTGCACATTATAAATATAATGCCAACGAAACCCATCCAAAGATCAACCATCTCACACACATAACGCAAAAAGAGAGCGCCAACGGTCGGCGATGAGCCATCAGCCATCACTACACGCGTTTTCATTACATATTTGCCAATTGTCTGTCCGTTAAAGAGCATCTCTGCCAAGAACGTGTACCCTATTGCCGGCAAGAACAATAATGCCAAGATAAGCAACAAACGCAACATGTCGTCACTATCCAATGGCAGTTTGCTTACAAACGTGGCAGCCGAATAATTATAGACAACAAGTATTATGATGTCTATAATTCGCCCAAAGATACGATCGCCTATAGTGGCTGGAGTCTGCTCTATGCAAACAAAATTGCCTGTTGTGATGTCTGACATACAAAAATCTGAATAATTTGTTTGCAAATTTAACTTTTTTATTTAAATTTGTTGCCTAAAAGAACAATTTTTATGTCAGAAAAATGAACGAACTCTCCTTCATACAGAAAAATATAGAGAAATGGGAACATGTAGAAATCATGGCCCAAGATCTCAATCAGGAGACACCCGATGATATTGCTGATGCCTATACAGACATCACCTCCGACTTGGCCTTTGCTTACACCCACTACCCCAAGGCGCGCATTACGCTTTATCTAAACTCTCTTGCAGCCATGCTTCATAACGCGATCTACCGTAACAAGCGCGAGAAGAGGTCACGTCTGATAACGTTCTGGACAAAAGAGGTGCCACAAACCATGTGGGAGGAGCGTCGCACATTGCTCGCTTCGTTTCTCATTTTTGTTTTTAGCATTGCTGTGGGTATCGTTTCACAGATGGCGGAGCCCGACTTCTGCCGTATAATCCTTGGAGACGGATATGTGGAGCAGACTCTACAAAACATTCAAGACGGCAAGCCGATGGCTGTATATGACGGCGGTGCGCAAGGCTCTATGTTTCTTGGCATCACAATAAACAACATTGGCGTTGCTTTCCGCATCTTTGCTATGGGACTCGTTTCAAGCGTTCTCTCAGCCATCTTACTGTTCTATAACGGTATAATGTTAGGATGCTTTGAGACCTTTTTCGCTCAACATGCATTGTTGACAGAGTCGCTTCTCGCCGTGTTTATGCACGGCACGTTGGAGATATCAGCAATCATAGTGGCTGGAGCAGCCGGACTGGCGTTAGGCAACAGTTGGCTTTTCCCTGGCACCTACTCCCGATTCTATGCTTTCAGACGCGGGGCACGGCGTGGCCTGAAGATTGTGGTAGGCACCGTGCCTGTGTTCATCGTTGCAGGATTTATAGAAGGTTATGTCACACGCCACACAGAAATGAACGACATGCTGCGTCTCAGCTTCATTCTGCTCTCGCTCGCTTTTGTTATTGGCTACTTTGTGGTGTGGCCATACTGTAAAAACAGGAACAACACAGACATTTGTTAGAACCAATATTTTTTACGTTTAACATTAAAACAATAGCATATGGGCTTCATACAACACCAAATTCCACCGTTCTATTGCCGCCGAACATTCAGCGACAAGTTTAATGACACGACCAATTTTATAACCTCCAACTGGCGCATCCTACTTAAGATGCTGGCCATTGTGTTATTGCCATTGTGTTCCATTCAAGCTCTTAACATCAACGGACTAATCTCATCGTTCTACGGAAATGTTCAAGATGGAGATGAGACAGCCACAAGCACAATTGTGGGCTTCGTACTTAACTATTGCTCGCTGTTTGTCTTCTCCCTCGTTGCCACAGCACTATTTATAAGCATTGTCTATGCTCTCATGCGTCTCTACCACTCCACTAATGATGACGGCACACCACAGTATGCAGAGTTAAGCAAAATGACCTTTACCCAGTTTCGTCCTTTCATGATGCGTCAGATGCGTTCAGCATGGAAGAGCATCGGAGCCATGGTGCTTATAGGCATATTGATGTTGGTGCTGTTTGTTGCCCTTGTGGTATTGGTTGCCACGACAACTATAGCAGGCAATGGCGAAAGCGGCATCGTGTTTATAGTGTTATTGGTTTATAGCAGCATTTTCATGCTCGTTCCACCATTGATGATGGTGATACCTGCATATTCGTTTGAAGAGACAAAGTTCCTTAATGGACTTAAAAAAGGCGTTTTGTATGGTTTCAAGACATGGCGTGGCGTAATAGCCTTGATCTTTGTTTTTGGACTCATCATCAGCATTGTATGCGGCACGCTCAGTTTGCCATGGATGATCTTGAGCTTTGTTAAAATCTATTTCGTGGCAGACGGATCTTCAAGCGCATCGTTTGTCAACACGCCATGGTATGGTTTCCTTACTTATGTCGCTGGCATTTTTTATCTTTTTGTCTGCTACATCGGCTATGCTGCAATGCTTGTGGCGCTCGCCTATCAATATGGACACGCACATGAGGCGGTTGACGGTGACGACTTTTAAAATTAAAGACAAAAGATAAAGAAGAACAAAAACAGAATATTAACAACTCTACAATGACCGATACGCTATCAGTAGACACGCTTCGCATAGCAGAATGGCGCACAAAACCTGAGTTCGACTATACCGTTGAATTCAAAGGTTCAAGCTTCTCGCTATGGGACTGGTTCACCGACAAGTTCAACCAAATAATGCAGGATCTGTTCGGTGATATATCTCTTGGTTATACAGGGGAGATAATATGGTATGTGTTAGGCTTTGGAGCGATTGTCGCAATAATAGTGTACACACTATACCGTCACCCCGAACTGCTTCGATGGCGTAGCAAGAAGAACGCAGAAAATGACGGCTACATCGTAGAGGAAGACAATATATATGGAATAGATTTCCCTTCCACAATAGACCAAGCTCTAAAGGTTGGCAATTATCGCGAAGCCGTGCGACTTGTTTATCTACAGACATTACGCCATCTGAGCGACGCAGGCAAGATAGACTGGCAACCGGCAAAGACACCATCACAATATTTAAACGAATATAATGGACGACCGTTCCACCACCTCACAACAACATTTCTACGCATACGCTATGGTGGCTATGATGCAGATGCCTCAACAACAGATGCTGCAATGGCTGACAGCAAAGCAACGATAGAGGAGATTGAGATTGCCCAAAAAGCAGAAGCCAACGCCACGGTGCAAACCATGATAACAACCAAGGAGAAAGGAGGTACTGAATGAAAGGCTCACATAAATATGTTCTGTTCATTACAGTCTTCGTGCTTGTGTGTTTTGCTTTAGGCCAACGCATGCCGCGACGATTTGTGTGGGAGGCATCATTCTCACATAACGACCGCCAACCATTCGGATGCTATGTGTTTGACAGCATCATGACAGAATCGATGCCGCGCGGTTATGCCGTCTTACGCAAGACGTTCACTCAGATAAACAATGACAAGAAGATGCGCAACAGCAACCTCTTGGTGTTGTGTGATCTTATGAGCCTTAACGCTATAGACCTACGCTCAATGGACAGTCTGCTACGTCGTGGCTCACATGTCATGATTGCTGTGCTTCAGTCGGCCGATGCCAGAACCGACTCAACCATTGCCTACAACTATGGCTTGTCATACAATGGTAGCATCTATTTTAACGTGGAGAACATTAAAAATTTTCTTCGTGGAATGAATGCCTATGAAAGCTATGACACTCTCTTTTGGCGCAATCCTGACACAACATACCCACCCATGCAAGCCAGCTCGTTCAACAGCATATCTGGCGGATCAGTAATTGTTGACCGACGCATGTGTGAAACGGTGAAATTTGACACTCTTTTATGGAAATACTCTGAAACCATACTTCCTGAAGAACAGAACCAATATTTCAGATATTATGTTGCACGCGAAAAGGAGATGCGGAAGAAGAACAAGCTAAAAGAATATAACGACAGCGCCGAATGGCTTGGACAGCGTTTAGATGAGGAGATTACCCAAAAGACACCTGTTGTTGTCACCCGATCAATAGGGAACGGTAAGCTTACTGTTGTCGCCATGCCATTAGCTTTCACCAATTATGGAGTGCTCGATCGTCAACTTTTACCTGTTGTCATGCGACTGATGACGCAGATAGCTGATCGCCCCGTCATCCGCACAACAGCATACACGAAAACGACATCTGATTATGAAGCAGAACTGTCACCCATGCGATACGTTCTCAACAAAAAACCGTTGCGCCACGCTTGGTATCTTACAGTCTTCGCGCTCGTCCTCTTCTGTGCGTTTAAGGCACGCCGCAGACAACGAATCATCCCTGTCGTTTCTCCACCCAAGAACCACACATTAGAGTTTGCAAAACTCATAGGTACACTTTATTATCATCGTGGTGACAATGCAGACCTTCTGCGAAAGAAGTTCACGTTCTTTGCCGAGCGTCTGCGCACAACTCTTCAGGTTGACATTCTTGAGCACAAGCTACCACCCGATGCAGCACGCCTTATAGCACGACGCACATCATTGAAAGAAGAAAACGTGAAGGAAGATCTGCTGCGATTGCGTTTGGACTATTTTACTGAAGGCACCATCGACGAGCGCGAGATGAAGTGGGCCATCAACCGTATGGATGAGATCATGAAACAAATATAAGAGTTAATGGCAAACAACAATAAAACTCATTATAGATAAAAGCACCAAAAACACGATAATATAAATTAAAGATACAATGGAAACAAGAACCGATTTGACCGAGTTCACCCACAAGATGGATGAAATAAGACAACATATATCCGACATAATTGTTGGACAGACCAAAGCTGTAGACATGGTTCTAACATCAATCATCGCCGACGGACATGTGCTGCTGGAGGGTGTGCCAGGAGTGGCAAAGACCTTGCTTGCACGACTGGTGTCACGACTCATCGACGCACGGTTTTCACGCATACAGTTTACCCCCGACCTCATGCCAAGCGATGTTCTTGGCACATCCGTTTTCAACATGAAAACCCAAGAGTTTGATTTCCATGCAGGCCCTGTGTTTGCAGACATCATTCTTGCAGACGAGATCAATCGTGCTCCTGCAAAAACACAAGCAGCCCTGTTTGAGGTTATGGAAGAACGTCAAGCTACCATTGACGGCACATCTTACAAGATGGGCGGCATCTACTCAATAATAGCCACCCAAAACCCCGTTGAACAGGAAGGCACCTATCGTCTGCCTGAGGCACAGCTCGACCGTTTCATTATGAAAATAACGATGGGCTATCCTTCTGTTGACGAGGAGGTGGAAATATTAAGCCGACACAATGCCCATACGTCGTTCGCACGTTTAGACGATGTCAAACCTGCCATTACCAAAGATCAGCTGTTAGAGTTGCGAGGCATGATGGACAATGTGGTGGTGGACCACTCGTTGTTGCGCTACATTGCCCAAATTGTTGCCCAGAGCCGCGAGTCGAAGATGGTTTATATGGGTTGTTCACCACGCGCATCGGTAGACATGCTCCGTTGTGCCAAGGCTTATGCGTTGTTGCAAGGCCGCGATTTTGTCATACCTGACGACATCAAGACCGTGGCACCTCCCGTCATGCAACACCGACTGATGCTTACGGCTGAGACAGAGATGGAAGGTTATAGCCCTGTTGTTGTGGCGCAGAAATTAATCGACATGGTTGAAGTACCAAAATAGAAAAATGTATCTTACAAACCGTTTCTACACAATAATGATTACAGCCATCGTAATGATGGCTGTAGGCAATTACTACCCACCGCTCTACACGGTGGGATGTGTCGTCATGTTGTTTCTGCTCTTCATGACAATTACAGACCTGATCATGATGTATTCGCGTCACGCCATACACGCAACAAGACAAGTGGCAGAACGCCTGTCAAACGGCGACGACAACGAGATAAGGATACGCGTGGAAAGCACAAGTGCATGGGCATTAAAAATAAAGATAATAGACGAGACACCGTTTGTCTTTCAGCGCCGTGACATCGTGTTCCGTCTTCGCCTTGCACCGCTTGAAGGTAAAAACGTGATATATAAACTGCGTCCCACACAACGAGGGGTCTATGGATTCGGACACATAAGGGTGTTTGCCACATCGCCGTTACAACTTGTCGAGCGTCGCTACACATGTGGCGAGCCGCAAGATGTAAAGGTTTACCCATCATATCTTATGCTGCATAAATATGAGCTACTGGCCATTAGCAACCGTCTTACAGAGATGGGGGTCAAGCGTGTTCGTCGTGCAGGAAACAACACCGAGTTTGAGCACATTAAAGAATATGTTACTGGCGACAACTATAGGTCTATGAACTGGAAAGCATCTGCGCGTCGGAACCAACTGATGGTGAACGTATATGAAGAAGAACGTTCACAACAGATCGTGTCCGTAATAGACAAGGGGCGTGCCATGCAACAGTCGTTTAAGGGCATGACGCTTCTCGACTATGCCATAAACGCCGCATTGATGCTTTCCTATATAGCTGTGCGTAAAGCAGACAAGGCCGGACTGGTGTGTTTCAACGACCACACCGACACGTTTGTTGCGCCATCACGCCGACAAGGACAGATGGAAAAGCTGCTCGATGCCCTCTACTCGCAGCAGTCACAATGGTATGAAAGCGATTTCGCCGACATGTCAGCTACCGTAAACCACCAATTGTCAAAACGGTCTCTGCTTGTTGTCTACACCAGTTTTGACAGTCTGCATGCCATGGAACGTCAACTGCCTTATCTGCAAATGCTAAACAAACGTCATAGGGTGCTCCTCGTTTTCTTTATTGACAACGAGAAACAGCAGTTTCTAAAAACAAAAGCACACACAACAGAAGAATATTATCAACATGTTATAGTAGAGAAAATGATGAATGAACAGCATCTCATCATTTCCCAACTGCGTCGCCACGGCATACAAAGTCTGCTTACCACACCTCAAAATCTGTCAGCAGATGTGGTAAACAGATATCTGGAAATGAAGGCCCGACACACTATATAGCGTTGCCACCAATAACATCGTTCATCACGTTGTTCATCTCTTCCGACATTATTGCAAACGATTCTTCCCCACCACACACATGAGCAAGCAACTGATCAACGGTTTCGAAATCGCCTGTTATAACATCGTCATGGGTCAGCAGATTTATATTCTCCGCAAGTATACGCAAAAGCGATGCTTGGTTAAGCTGGTGCCGTCCGTCTGTCGAGAGACGTAAGCCCATGACATAAGACCTTATGACCACTCTTACAAGAAGGCGCAGACATTGACCGCTGTCAGAGGCTGCAAGCATGTCGCCCTTCACACGATCGGCTATATGACTCTTTGGCGATGGCATGCCACCAGCGAGCAAGGCGGAGAAATTACGTTTATATTCTTCAACCATAGCCTCATAAACAGCCTGCTCACGACAAGCCACACGCATATAGTCGGGAACGGTAGCTCCTTCGCCACACTCAGCTTTAACACGCTCTACGGCCTCGTCTACATTGTCGTATGTAAGCTGTGCAATGGTATAAAACATCTGGTCAAAGAACATCTTACCCACCTCACCATAACAGTTGAGCAAGGCTTGTTTAACATTCTTAGGTTCCATTTTTGATGCTTTTGTCTTGGCATCATCACCATAAGCATCATCGATGACACCCATGGCAAAAGCCTCGAAGAAGCCACGCATACATGCGGCAAGGGCACTATACAAATTGGCTTTTGTGTTTTTATCTTTCATATCAAACTTTGTTTTATATTATTAAACCCGAATCGGTCATTAGGCAGTTTTCTGTATTTTTTATAGTGAGCAAAAAAATAGAGACAATGGAAACAACGTCATCACCACACTTTATGGTTTTATGAAGATATGTCTCTATTGCCTCTATCATAAAAAAATCAGACAGTCTTGTTATGGGAAAATTTTAAACTCATAGCCCTGTTCCTTAAGCCATTGCAACGACTGTGGTAGAGCGAAATGGAGTTTCGTAACGCTCTTAAGCGAATCGTGGAAGGTTATAATAGAACCATTACGGGCATAGCGTTTAACGTTGTTAAGCACATCCTCTGCCGTCATCCATTTTGAATAGTCACGGGTTACAAGGTCCCACATCACGATAGTGTACTTGCGTCTGAGTTGCCAATATTCGCTCATTCTCATGCAACCATGCGGTGGTCTAAAATAGCGGGCATGAATAAGTTCGTTTGCACGCTCCGTATCATCAAGATACGTTTTTATTGTGTGCTTGAACGCTCCAAGATGATGGAACGTGTGGTTACCCACTTGATGTCCAGCCTCAACAATCTGTCTGTAGAGATCAGGATATTTCCGCACATTGTCTCCCACCATAAAGAACGTAGCCTTAACTCCATATTCTTCAAGAGTTTTGAGAATGAACGGCGTGGCCTCGGGGATGGGCCCGTCATCAAAGGTCAGATATACCGCCTTCTCCTTCGGGTCCATCCTCCAAGCCGCCTTGGAGAATAGCCATCTCAGCCATTTGGCTGGTTGTTCTATAATCATTATCTTTACTTTTACTTCTAAAAGTTATTTCTTGCTTACAGTTACTATTCCTGTCAAGAACTACTGCTCAAACGGTTGACCGCCTTTTTTCTGATAATAAACATAAATGGCGTTTATATCGCTCAGCATCTTCTCTGCCTTCGTAGAACTGATGAGACCCTCCACATCAGCAGTTGCCTGCATGATATAGATATATTTCAGGACATCATTCTGCGACATGGTGAAAAGGTTGCCTTCAAGACCGACATACCATTGAGCATACTGCTTACTGTCTTTCCATACCTGATCGATAATGCGCTGGGCATCGTTCTTCTTGCCAAGCAGGGCATAAGCCTTTGCCAGATCGGCTGCTCCAGACAGATAAGTGTTGGGCACATTGTAGCTTGGCAACACTTTCTCCGACTTGCGCAACACATTCAACGCCTTGTCTGTCTTGCCCTCTGCAATAAGTTGCAAGGCGAGATCAGCCATAAGGTGACGGTGAGTGTAGCACATGCGCATCACGGTCTCGTCAATGTAAAGACCCTTTTGTTCCAGACCGCCCCACTTGTAACGGTTCATCACATTGTTATATGTCTTCTCGGTGTCAAAGTTCTTTGCACCAGGAGCATTTGTGGTGAACGGCGTTATGCGGTTGGCCAATCCCTCACGAACGAAGTTGTCGCCAAGGTTGAGATAGTTGTCAGAACCAACGGTCGTTGCCACATAAACAGGACGTGTCCAGTTGGCCTGCGATACAATCTCAAGCATCATAAGTTCGCCCTTGTAGAGAGCCGACTTGCCCTTCAGAGAGATAACCATGCGGTCAGGAATGGTGTCGCTGGCCATCATCATGCCGCTACGCTTCACAGCCTCCTTGTCGATATCAAGATAGAGAGTGTCGGTAGGAATGACGTGCATGTCGGCATTCTTTGAACGCACCCAATATTTCATGACGTTGCGCACCTCAAACGGATCATCACCAAACTGTTGCTTAGCTTCCTCCGGGTTCTCTTTATAGAACTGAAGAACCTGCTCCTTAAGTTCTGGCTGCACACGAACATATTCGTTCGTGCCTGAACAGAAGTCGAGACGCGGCCATGTGATAGGCAGCGAAGGTGAGTTGTATGCAGGACGCTTCATCTGGTCAATATACCAATCGGTGTTGACGTAGCTAAGGTTGCACACGCGTGCGTCTGTGCGCACACCCTCGGTCTCTTGGTTATACCAAAGAGGGAAGGTATCGTTGTCACCATTGGTAAAGATAATCGGGTTGCCCTTGTCTTGCAGCGTCATGAGATAGTTCTGACCGAAATCGCGACAGGTGTAACGACCGCTACGGTCATGGTCATCCCATGTCTGCGAAGCCATCTGTATAGGCACAAGCACACAGAGCAGAGCAACAACAGCAGCAATGGCTGTTGGGTTAACGCCCTTCATCTTACGGGCAATCATGTCGTAAAGTGCTGCCACGCCTATACCACACCATATTGCGAAAGCGTAGAACGAACCGGCATAAGCATAGTCGCGCTCACGAGGCTGCATAGGTGTCTGGTTAAGGTAGATAACGATGGCCAGACCTGTCATAAAGAACAGGAAGAACACGACCCAGAACTGACGTATGCCACGACGGCCTCGCCATGCCTGCCAGAACAGGCCTATAAGTCCGAGAAGCAGAGGCAAGCCATAGAACACGTTGTGTCCCTTGTTGTTCTTAAGGTCATCGGGCAACTTGCTCTGGTCTCCATACATCAGGTTATCAATGAACGAGATGCCTGTAATCCAGTTGCCGTGCTCTGCCTCTCCATTGCCTTGAATGTCGTTCTGTCGGCCACAGAAATTCCACATAAAGTAGCGCCAGTACATAAAGTTGCATTGGTAAGAGAGGAAGAAGCGTATGTTGTCCCATTGTGATGGCATCTTGACCATTACAGACTCGCCACAACGGTCATAAGGCACCTCTGTACCTGTCACGCCACCCAACCAGCTCTCATAAGCCTGTGCGTGGTCAGAACTGTACATGCGTGGGAACACCATGTTCTGGGCATATACCATCTTGTCCTTTGTGGTAACAACAAAGTAGGAGTCTTTTTCTTCTTTTGAAGCCTTCTCCTTACGCTGATACACAGGAGCACCCTTTGTGCGCTTTGGTATGCACATGTTGCCTTGCACATCGAAAGCCACCTGTGAGGTATAGGCCTGTCCATAAGCGAGAGGACGGTCACCATATTGGTCACGGCTGAGATAAGAGCCGAGCGTGAAGATGTCCTCAGGCGAGTTTTGGTCCATTGGAGGGTTGGCAGTAGAACGAATGACGATAACAGCGTAGCTTGAATAGCCGATCATGAGCATCAGCATGCAAAGCAGGGCTGTGTTCTTGACGCGTGCTGTGATAACAGGCACAAGCTTCTTCTCCACACGCTTGCGGTAACCCAAGACGAACCATAGGGCCACCAACACCACGACGCCAATGACAACTGCTGACCAGCCGAAGCCATAGAACGGGATGCCAAGCATGCCTACAGACAGGACGAAAGCAAGGTTCTGGCGCTTTAGGCTACGGTCGGTATATGTCTCATAGATAGCCCAGATAACTGTTGCCACAAGGAGGAAGATGTAAACGACCTCGCCTGTGTTGAACGGACAACCCAAGGTGTTGACAAAGAACAGCTCGAACCAACCGCCAACGGTTATGATGCCTGGAACCACACCGTAAAGCACAGCTGCCACGATAACGAAGGAAACAATAAGAGCTATAAGCGAGCCCTTAAGTTCTATGTTCGGGAAGCGGCGGTAGCAGTAGACAAGCACAATGGCAGGAATGCACAACAGGTTAAGCAGGTGAACGCCGATAGACAGTCCGGTCATATAAGCAATGAGGACCAGCCAGCGGTCTGAATGTGCTTCATCGGCTTTGTCTTCCCACTTGAGGATAAGCCAAAACACAATGGCTGTAAAAGCAGACGAGTAAGCATATACCTCTCCCTCTACGGCAGAGAACCAGAACGTGTCGCTAAACGTATAGATGAGAGCGCCCACAAGACCCGATGCCTCAATAGCGATAAGCTTAGGGGTGGTGAGGCACGACCAATCTTTCATTATCAACCTGCGGGTGAGATGTGTGATACTCCAGAAGAGGAACAAGATTGTCGTTGCGCTGAGCAACGCACTCATCGTGTTCACCATCTTTGCCACCTGTGAGGGATCACTTGCAAAATGTGAGAACAGATTGGCGGTGAGCATGAAGAAAGGTGCGCCTGGCGGGTGACCTACCTCAAGTTTATAACCAGTAGTGATAAATTCCGGACAATCCCAAAAGCTCGCCGTCGGCTCTATGGTAGAGCAATAAACGAAGGCTGCCACAAGGAAGGTGATCCATCCGAGGACATTGTCCACTAACTTGAACTGTTTCATTTAGCTAAAAAATATAATAATAAATGTGTTTGTATTCGTAACAATCCGCAAAGTTAACCCTTTTAGAAGACAATGCAAAAAAAATTAATCATTTTTAGGCAAGAACCTTGCGCAACAAGATAAAGGGTAAAGAAAATATCAAGAAGAACCTGTCATAACCAAACCTATACACATCTACATCTCCACAACGCTATGATCAACCTTCAGCACCCTCTTGGCATGCTTCGTTACAGCGTCAAGATCATGACTGACAATGGCGATAGCGCAATCGTTGTTAAGGTCATGCAACAACTGGTACATGTCGTTCTGAAAATGGCGGTCCATGTAGGTGTTGGGCTCATCAAGGATAAGGATGTCTGGCTTCGAAACAATGGCACGAGCCAACAACACACGCTGTAGCTGGCCACCACTCAGAGCTGCTATGTGACGGTCTGCAAGCGACATAAGATCAAGACGTTGCAAAGCATCATCGACCTGTGTCTCGTGTTGAGAAGAGAAATGGGCGAACAACCGTTTCTGTGCGCCAAGTCCTGTGAGCACCACATCACGGACAGAGATGGGGAACATGCGGTCAATATGGTTATATTGTGGCAGATAACCTATTGTGACAGAGGGGTCAACAACTCCGTTACGATAGCGTTCCACCATGCCGTTATCAACCTCCTTCAAACCCAGCATGACCTTAACCAACGTTGTTTTGCCACCACCATTGGGACCGACGATACCAATAAAATCGTGAGCGTGAACGTCAAGCGTAACCCCGCTAAACACGGTCTTGCCATCATAAGAGGTGCTGATATCTGAGAGGCGTAAAAGAATTGTTTTATCCATATTAACCATTTACATATTACACAACAGTTTTAAAAATATTCCAAACACACTTTAACGCAGGCTTTGCGCCACATTCAACATCTCTTTATTCCAATTGTATCCCAATGGATTGATTGCCGTTTTGGTCGTTTGAGTTTCTTCTGCCACAATGTCTATGTTACGGTTTGCAAACTCGCTTTGCACGAAAAAGGTTTTCACACCTTTACTGCGTGCATCCATAATAACATTTTTCAGTTGCGATGCGCTCGGTTCACGTCCCTCCTCCTCCATCGCTATCTGATTGAGATTGTAATCGTGTGCAAAATAAGTGAGCACGGGGTGATAGATAAGAAACGAGCGTGTCTTGCTCTCCGTGAGCGTTTTGCGTATAGACGCATCAACATCGTCTATCTGTTGAAGAAGCTGCTTAAGGTTATCTTGAAAATAGATACTGTCCTTTGAGTCGATCTGCACAAGAGCCTGACAGATATTTCTTGCTATTATGCGTGCATTGACAACACTCATCCATGTATGTGGATCGATGTCGCCATGGGGAGTGCGTAACGGTGTTACGCCTTCTGACGAGTCGACGATAATAGAGTGCGGGGCATTGGCCTCCAATTTCTGCATCCATGTACGCTCAAAACCGATATTTCCTACCTTTATATATAAGTCGCTAACCGAAAGATCCATCATCTGTTTGGTAGACGGCTCATATGTTTCAGGATTACCGCCCTTTGGAACCATCGTCACGACCTTAAACTTGTCACCTGCAATCTGTTCTGTGAAATAGCGAAGAGGCTCTATAGTGACAGTTACCACACGCTCGTCTTGCACCGGTTTACCGACACATGACATAAGCACAACAGATACAAGAAGAGATAGAAAAGTTGTTGTTTTCATTTTTCAAAATCATTAATACAGAAACCGTTACATCTGCTTATCTATATTGCGTTTGCTTATCTATATTGCGTTTGCTCATCTGTGCGTAAAATAACCGATATGCATCAACATCAGAAGATAAGTTTCACCCCATACACCAAAACAATGTAACGCAAAAACTTGCCTATGGTTATACTGACAATAGAGATAAACTTGTTGGCTCGCATGAGACCTAACATTATTGTTATTGCGCTACCAAGCAATGGCAAGAACGCGAAAAAACCCATCCATGCGCCACGACCGTTCATGAAACGTTCTGCCTTGTCAAGACTTTCTTTCTTCACATGAAAATAGCGTTCAATCCAGTCAAGACGACCAAGGTGGCCAACACCATAATTGAACATTGAGCCAAGGACATTGCCTATAGTGCCATAAACCACGAGTTGCCACGGATCGAGACCGGCAGCAAGCAAGGCAAGCATAACAGCTTCGCTACTAAAGGGGAAAAAGCTGCCGGCAAGGAAGGCGGCAACAAGCATACCCCAATAGCCCCATTGGATGAGGAAAGGTATTACTGAATCCATATATTAAAGACCGTTATGGCCATGACCACGAACAGAAGCACCACAAACGTGGCATTCGTTAATTTGGTGTTGGTGAGTGATATAAAATGTCCCGTCTGGGGTGCTGTACAAACAATGAGCATGCCTAACAGAGAATTGAAATGTTGCGGCTGCAACACCATAAACACCATTATAATAAGGTTGAACGTGGTGAACGTCTCAAAGAGCATGCGCGTGCGTATCTTGTCTTTGTAACTATTACGGTGAAAATGAACCATGCCGACAACTGAGACAAAGGCCAAAAGCACAAACGTTACAATCTGGTGAAGGTCAAGCCCGTTTATGTCTGCTATAGGAGCAAAGGTCCAAAGACCTTGCACATGACCAACAAGAGCATCCAACTTGTCTGCATATACACAATAGCCTCCCACAAACCAATAAGGCGTAAGCACACCCATCAATGCTGCACACAAGGTGCGTGCTGTGCCAGCCAAGATGTTTGTAAAAAGAAGCACAAGAGCAATGGGAAGGAAATAAAGTATCTGAACAAACTGTGTGCTGGCTATTCCCAACATTGCAAAAGCATAAAACACGGTTCCTGTAGCTCGTTTGTCTTGATAAGCCTTGAAGAAGAACAGGAAAAATGCTATAAAGAACAGTTGCACTATGCCACATGGCAACGACACGAGCAAGAACTTTGCCATCACCACAAACGCAATGAAAGAACACGACACCATGCGACTGTATATGCGTATGAGCGCATTGGCATTGTTCAGCTCCATCATCAAGAATGACGACACCGCCAACACAGCAAACTGCCACCACAACTGCTGTTCCCAAAAACCGCAGCCAAGACACACGAGCAAAGCATAGACCGCCGTGATTGGCAGAGATATGCGGCTCTCAGCAACCTTATTCTGAAATCTCTTTACTAACAATGGTGTTTATTTTTTAGTTGAAAGCTGACAAGTGGACGAGCGGATAAACTGTTGTCTTTCACCATTTATTAAATGAATAAAAGGCATTCAGATTATCCGCTCAACCGCTAACTGCTAATTATGTAGCAAAATTTAGTTTACTTCAAAATCATTAAAGATCCTGACCTATATCATGACGGAAATATTTATCCGTAAACTCAATCTTCTGAGCCTCGGCAAACGACTTGGCAAGAGCCTCTGCCTTGTCCTTTCCATAAGAGCTGACAGCTATCACACGTCCACCGTTGGTAACGACCTGTCCCTCGGCATTGAGCTTGGTTCCTGCATGGAACACAATAGAGCCTTCAACCTCATCTATGCCATTGATGACATAACCTTTCTTGTAGGCCTGCGGATAGCCACCGCTCACAAGCATCACACACACGGCAGCACGCTCGTCAAACTCGACGGTTTTCTCGTCAAGATTGCCTTCGGCAACACCCTCAAACAGATCCACGATGTCGCTCTTAAGGCGCAGCATAACAGTCTCTGTCTCGGGATCTCCCATACGGCAGTTGTATTCAATGACCATGGGGTCACCTTCTACATTTATAAGACCGAAGAAGATGAAGCCTTTATAGTCGATACCTTCCTGAGCAAGGCCGTCTACTGTCGGGCGAATAATGCGGTTCTCAACCTTCTCCATCCATGCCTTATCGGCGAAAGGAACAGGTGAGACGCTACCCATACCACCTGTGTTCAAGCCTGTGTCGCCCTCGCCAATGCGCTTATAATCCTTAGCTTCGGGCAAGATCTGATAGTGTTTTCCATCAGTAAGCACAAACACAGAGCACTCTATGCCGCTTAGGAACTCCTCTATAACAACACTTGCAGAAGCGTTGCCGAACATGCCGCCAAGCATATCCTTAAGCTCCTTCTTTGCTTCCTCAAGAGTGGGCAAAATAAGTACGCCCTTTCCTGCACACAGACCGTCAGCCTTCAACACATAAGGAGCCTTAAGGGTTTCCAGGAAAGCAAGGCCCTCATTAAGGGTCGTGCCATTGAAAGTCTTGTATTGTGCTGTAGGAATGTTGTGACGCATCATGAACGCCTTGGCAAAATCTTTAGAGCCTTCAAGCACAGCACCTGCCTTTGACGGACCGATAACGGGCACAGAGGCTGTGCGCGGATCGTTCTTGAAGTCGTCATAGATGCCTTTCACCAGCGGATCTTCAGGACCAACCACAACCATATCGACGGCATTGTCGGCCACAAACTGCTTCAAGGTCTCGAAATCATCGGCCTTGATGTCGACATTCTCGCCGCATGTTGCCGTTCCTGCATTGCCAGGGGCAACAAACAGTTTCTCCACTTTCGCACTTTGGGCTATCTTCCAAGCCAGGGCGTGCTCACGGCCACCACTTCCTAATAACAGAACTTTCATTTTCTTAATTCTATTGTATGTGTATTTTTTCTATAACTACGGCAAACATCAAATCAAGTTTCCACACATTTAATGTCCGCCATACGAGCTTTATCAAGCGTTAGCCTCAACGATGGCAGGCTCCACAAACTTACCCTTTGCCTTACGCTCTTCTATCAAACGTTCAAGCTTGCGACGACGTCCAGGAGCAATCCACTGACGGGCAAAGATGTTCGGGATAGCTACGCCAATGGCTATGCACAAGATTGTGAGCGAGGCCTTAACGCCATTAGAGAATGCTTCTGTAAGCTCACCGACGACACCCTGCATCTCGATAAGACCGAAGAGAGCGCGATACATAAGAACACCGGGAACCATTGGGATTACACTCGGAATGCTCAACACATGGTGAGGCACATGGAACCAGTGGACAGCCTTTATGCAGACAACACTAATAAGAGATGAGCCAATAAGCGAACCGGCAATAAGACCGAGGTCAAGACCAATATTGTTGTTGCTCGGGCCAAGGTTGGCATAGTTGCGCGCACAAACAGCGATGATGCCACCAATAGCCACAACAGGCAACAGACGATAAGGGATGTTGAAAATCATGGAGAAGCCCATTGCCGAGATAGCTGCAGCCGTGGCATAAGCCAAATAGTTGTTGTGAGGCACCATGCTGAGATCTTTCACAAAGTTGTCAATGCCGCACACCTTAATGGCCATGACAATACCGAACGACATGGCAGCAACCATAAGCAAGGTGTTAAGCGCACGGTTCAGGCCCATCGTAAAGTGGCTGTCAAGCATGTCGCTAACAAAGTTTATCAACGGCACACCTGGCACAATGAACAAGGCACAAGCCAGAAGCGGATGCCACGGTGTGTCGGTGTGAAGCAACCCCACAAGCCATGTCGGCAACGCACCTTCAACCATCGGGGTTGAGATGTAAGCCGAGAGCCACGCCAGCAATGTCGACACAAAAGCAGCGATAGCGATATTGGCATAACCATTGGAGCCAAGCGTGTTGAGATACATACGCAGGCGGAAGCCCAAAATGGCTGCTATGGAAGCATAGAAGAATGCAGGCCAGTCGCAGCCAAACTGCACACAGAAGCCACCACATGCAAAGCCTGCACCAATGGCTACCTGCCAAGGAGTGTAGTTGCGCTTGCGGTTCTTTATCTTCTCAAACTCTTCCTCATACTTGTCAAGCGAATAATCTTCCTTTATGGCACGCCATGAGAGCTTACTGATAGCAGATATTGCTGTCATATTGATGCCGTGATGTATGCAACGTTGGAATTTGGAGAACGAGTGGGTCTCATCGCTAAAGTTCACCATAAGCATGTTGTAGGTGATATGGATATGCAGATTCTCCTCGCTCAGACCTAAATAGGCTGCCGTGCGCTTCATGTTACGCATTATGCGGCTGGTGTCAGCCGAACTTTCAACCAGTAGCTGACCCGTGCGTAGCAGCAAGTCGAGACGTCTTCTAATGTCTTTCTCAAAATCCACGTTACAGTTACACTTTTGTTCCATGAGTTTTTCTTAAAAATTTTATCCTGTTTATAATTTTGTAAGTCAGATTTTTTCGGCTGCAAAATTACAAAAAATCCACGATATATGACATCTGTTTTCTATATATTTGTGTTGCCTGACACAATAATTATAAGTTTTGCACCTTATATTTCGGTCTTTCAATTAAAAACACTATCTTTGCAAACTGATAAATTCATATCTCGGCGAAGGTCATAAATCGACGCCACAACGCAAAAAAGCAATTATTATGAAAGATTTTCTTAAGTATGTGGCCGCCACGGTGGTCGGAATCATCGCCTTTCTCATTGTAATGGGCGTGTTCGGAATGATGAGCATCATCGGCATGGTAGCCTCATCGGAAGCAACAAAGAGTGTGGCCGACAACTCAGTACTGGTTCTTAACCTCTCCGGCACAATTAATGAGCAGGGTGAGGAAGATATCATAGGACAGCTTACAGGCAAGAACCCTGACAACATAGGAATGAACGACATCCTTTCGGCTATCAAGAAAGCAAAGGAGGAACCGAAAATAAAGGGCATATATATTGAAGCTAACGGCATAAGCACAGGCTATGCCACGCTACAGGAGATTCGCAACGCGCTCGAAGATTTCAAAAAGTCGGGCAAATGGATTGTGGCTTATGCTGACAGCTATGCACAAGGCGACTACTATGTGGCTTCTGTTGCCGACAAGATATGGATAAACCCGAAAGGCATGCTCGACTGGCATGGACTGGGATCTCAACAGCTCTACTTGCGCGATGTGTTTGCCAAATTCGGCATTCGTTATCAGGTCGTAAAGGTTGGCACATACAAGAGCGCCACCGAGATCTACACCGAAGACCACATGTCTGAAGCAAACCGCAAACAGATGACGGCCTATGTGCAAGGCACATGGAACAACATCGTTGCTGCCGTGGCTAAAAGTCGTAAGGTCAGTGCCGACACGCTCAACGCCTATGCTGACCGCATGATCGTTTTTGAACCAACAGAGAACCTCACACGCTACAAGCTCGTTGACGAGCTGGTCTATGCAGACAACGTGAAAGGGAAAATAAAGAAGATGCTCGGCGTAAAAGACGACAAGAGCATCATTCAGCTTAGCGTCAGCGACATGGCTAACGTGAAGAGCAACTACAACAAAGGCGACGACCAGATTGCTGTCTACTATGCCAGCGGCAGCATTGTGCAGGAAGGCATAAGCGGTTTCATGTCACAGGGTTCGCAAATTGTCGCTAAAGATGTGTGCACCGACCTGGAAGCTCTTATGAACGACGATGACGTAAAGGCCGTTGTGTTGCGCATCAACTCGGGAGGTGGCGATGCCTATGCCTCAGAACAGATGTGGCACCAGATTGTAGAACTTAAGAAAAAGAAGCCTGTTGTGGTATCGATGGGCGATTATGCTGCATCGGGAGCCTACTATATGAGTTGTCCTGCTTCATGGATCGTGGCACAGCCCAACACTCTGACGGGCAGCATCGGTATATTTGGTGTGTTCCCCGACTACAGCAATCTTGTGACACAGAAGCTCGGTGTTAAGTTTGACGAGGTAAAGACAAACCGCAACAGCACGTTCGGCAACACCATGGCCCGTCCGCTCAACGCTGAAGAGCAACAGATGTTGCAAGGATACATCAATCGCGGATACCAACTGTTCCGCCAACGTGTGGCAGACGGACGTAAGCAGAGCGCACAGGATATAGAGAAAATTGCACAGGGACGTGTGTGGATAGGTGCCGACGCACTAAAGATACACCTTGTCGACCAACTCGGCGGACTTGACGATGCTGTGGCCAAGGCGGCTAAACTGGCTAAGCTTGACAGCTACTACACAAGCGAGTATCCTGCCCCGGGAAGCATCACAGACCAGCTGTTCAACTCTATGAGCAGCTCAAACTATCTTGACGAGCAGCTCCGTCTAACCCTTGGCTCCATGTATGAGCCATTCATGCAGATGCGCACTCTCAACCAACGACAGATGTTGCAGGCCCAACTGCCATTTGTCATTAACATGAAGTAAGAAAATAACAAGCAGACAAACACTAGCCTTGTCAGTTTGGTTTTGTCGCTTGTTATAACTAAAAAACTGTCAACAAAACAACAACAATGCGTATAGAAGGTGATTTCATAAAGATTAACGAGTGGCTGCGCCCCTTGAGTTGGCTTTATGGCCTTGGGGTCGGCTTCAGAAACATACTTTTTGAGGTTGGCGTGCTTAAAAGTCGCGCCTACGACATACCTGTCATCGCCGTGGGCAACATCACGGTGGGCGGCTCTGGCAAGACACCGCATGTTGAGTATCTCGTCAATCTGCTGCACGACAAGCTCAAGGTGGCTGTGCTAAGCAGAGGCTACAAGCGCAAGAGCCGTGGCTATGTGTTGGCAGACAAAGACACGACAATGCCCATGATCGGTGACGAACCGTTCCAGATGAAGAGCAAATATAACGACATATATGTTGCTGTTGACAAAAATCGTCGCGAGGGCATAGAACGGCTCACTAATGACGAGGCCACTTCCGATACAGATGTCATACTGCTTGACGACGCCTTCCAGCATCGTTATGTTAAGCCTGGTATAAACATTCTACTTGTCGACTATCACCGTCTCATCATCTATGACGAGCTGTTGCCAGCCGGCCATCTGCGCGAGCCGAAAGAAGGCAAGCGCAGGGCAGACATGGTCATCATAACAAAGTGTCCGAAAGACTTGAAGCCAATGGAGTTTAGAGTGCTCACACGAGCTATGGACCTCTTTCCTTATCAGGATTTGTTCTTCACAACTCTTAACTACAAACAGCCCAAAGGCATTTTCAACAATAAAGAATTGCCTTTAAAAGACATCGCCAAAGACACCACCATCATGCTGCTGACGGGCATTGCCTCACCACAACAGATGATGCTGGACCTGCAACCTTATGGCAAGAGTCTGGTACCGATGTCGTTTGGCGACCATCACAACTTCAGCCACGCCGACATTGAACAGATAAACAGCCGCTTTGCAAGCCTACCTTCTCCACGAATTGTCATCACCACAGAGAAGGATCGCTCACGACTCATCACAGCTGAAGGTCTTTCGGAAGAGATAAAGAACAACATTTACGCTCTACCCATTGAGGTCAAGTTTTTGCTTGACGGCGAAAAGTCTTTCAACAAGAAGATTATCAGCTATGTAAGAAAAAACTCAAGAAACAGTATCTTGGCGAAAAGAAAGGATGACAAGAAATGAATTGGCTTGTCACACAAGATGCTGATTAACAATAAACATCATAACAACAATCAAGAAATGACAGATATTGCAAAACTGGGAGAATTCGGATTAATCAAGCATCTCACGAAAGACGTGAAACTTAAAAACGCGTCTTCTCTGAAAGGTGTGGGTGACGATTGCGCCGTGCTCTCCTACCCCGACAGCCAGGTACTCGTAACCACCGACATGTTGATGGAGGGCATTCATTTTGACCTCACATACATAGACCTGCAACACCTCGGCTACAAGTCGGCAATGGTCAATATAAGTGACATTTTTGCCATGAATGGCACACCGCGACAACTCGTTGTGAGTATCGCTCTGAGCAAAAGGTTCAATGTCGAAGACATGGACGACTTTTACCGCGGTCTGCAATTGGCATGCGACAAGTGGGGGGTTGACATTGTAGGAGGCGACACGACATCGTCATACACAGGCCTCGCCATATCAATAACATGCATAGGTGAGGCTAAACCAGAAGATATTGTATACAGAAACGGAGCAAAGGACACAGACCTTATATGCGTGTCGGGAGATTTAGGAGCAGCATACATGGGTCTGCAACTATTGGAGCGTGAGAAGACGGTCTACTATCAACAAGTGGACGAAGCACGCAAAAAGGGCGACAAAAAAGCTCTCGACGGTCTGAAATACTTCCAGCCCGACTTTGCCGGACGCGAATACCTCCTGCAACGTCAGCTACAGCCCGAGGCACGCGGCGACATCTTACAGCGTCTGCACGAGGCCAACGTTCACCCGACGTCCATGATGGATATTAGCGACGGACTGAGTTCAGAACTGCACCACATCTGCACACAAAGCAATTGCGGATGCCGCATATACGAAAAGAACCTGCCCATCGACTACCAAACAGCTGTCATGGCAGAGGAGCTGAACATGAACGTAACGACATGCGCCCTTAACGGCGGCGAAGACTACGAGCTCCTGTTCACGGTGCCCATAGGTGATCACGCCAAGGTGGAAGACATGCAAGACGTGAAGCTCATTGGACATATTACCCGTCCCGAATTGGGATTAGCCCTTATCGCACGCGACGGCAACGAATTTGAGCTTAAGGCTCAGGGCTGGAACCCGTTATCCAACAACGACAAAAAATAGAAAGCCCAATTTCTATAAATAACAATAGCGAGACATATATCCCTCCAAACCAGATAGAGGTTATATATGTCCCGCTTTGTTTTTCTTGCTTTATATTTCTCGTCTCTCGTTTCTTGCTTTTCGTTTTCCGTTTCTCGTTTCTCGTTAAATTATATCATTGATAAAATTCACCGCTTTATAATTCATCATTGCGCAAAGCGCAACCATTCAACAATCAACAATCAATATTCAACATTCCAGACAAATCCTCGCGCCATACGTCCTGCCTCATCATCAAAATGTCCTCCTTTGTTCCATTCAAGCACAGTATGTTCTGCAGACAATTGTTGAAGAAGCAACTCGTGTTGACGTCGTATGCACGGACCCACAGCAGCCATTCGCTGATTGCGGGCATGCTCCTCTCGATCCCCAAGACTGAGATAGACCCTTTTGGCTTGTGTATGATTATTTTCTGCAAACACGGTCCAGTTCTTAATCCAAACAGACGGTGAAACAGCCGCAACGCCAACGAAGAGGTCTGTCTTGCACGATGCCCACAATGCGAACAAGCCACCAAGCGAATAGCCGCCAACAACACATGGCACATCACCATACCTCGAATGAATCCAAGGCACCAGTGTGTTCTCAATATAACGCAATGTGTCAGAAGCGTGTTTGCCCACCTCCTCGTCTCTCGACACAGCATCATCGAACCAAGGCATAAGACAACGCGCCCAGCAGTCAAGCTCTATGCCAACAAACAGATAAGGCCTTGTAATGCCTTCGTCAAGCATTGTAAGTTCGTCAGGCAAACTCTTGGCTTCATGGCGTGCCGTTAGCTGTAGGAACACCACTTTAGGTTGCACCCCATCACAGTTTGAATGTAAGATGCAACTCTTGCTCCCTACCATCACCCGTTCAACATCAAGCTTTCCTTTTATTTCCATAGAACCGCCTTTTCTGTCCATATATCTGGCATTTTTACACATGATTAACAACAACAAAAAAGGCACTTAACGACGTTAATCGTAAGTGCCTTAATATTTTTTTGAGCCTCTTGTCGGATTCGAACCAACGACCCCGAGATTACAAATCACGTGCTCTGGCCAACTGAGCTAAAGAGGCGGGTGGGTAAGCTACTTACATCGCGCCGCTACAACCAACTACCTTTGCTACGTTCCCGTCCTGGAGGATTCGAAGGGAGCTGACCGTGTAAGACTTACCCATGTTTTGTAAGCGGGTGCAAAGGTAAGAAATAAAATTTTATTAGCAACATAACGTGCCTACTTTCTTGTTTCATTTAACTTATTTTTAGTTTTACGCCCGCTTATCTGCGTTTTCACCCTATATCCACAACAGTTATTCCTGCTCCACCAAACTGCACATGCTCATCACGGAACGACGTTACGCTTGGCACAGTAGCCAAATACTGGCGTATGAGCTGACGCAAGATACCGTTTCCCTTACCATGCAGAATGCGCACACGCGACATGCCCACAAGGCAAGCATCGTCAATAAAATACATCACAGCGTTGAGAGCCTCGTCACCACGCATGCCTCGCACATCAAGGTCTTGATGAAAGTTGAGCTTACGGTTGTCAATGGTCTCTCGTGTCTCACGACTGACGTTAAACACAGGAGCAACATCTTCTTTCTTCGCCTCTGCCATGTCGACATACTCAAGACGCGAAGCAGGCATCTTCGTACGCATGCCACCAAATATCACGGTAGCGTTCTTGCCGTCCATGCTCTCAATCTTGCCAACGGTGGAGAGGCCCTTGATCTTCACGCTGTCTCCGACCTCAAGGTTACGGCCTTCTTTCTTGGCAGCCTTGCTTGCCGCCTCACGCAGCTTTGCTGCTGCCTGACGCTCACGTTCAGCTTTCTCGTCCTTGTGTTTCTTATGCCGTTCCTTGCGTTCCTGAATCTGACGAATTTTCTTGGCAATAAGATCATCATTGGCCTTGGCATCAATCTCCGACACCCCAGCCTTAAACTCGTTAAGCTCCTCACGAATTCGCTTAGTCTCTTCCTTCTCAGCCTGATTCTCACGAATCTCGCGAATGGCGTTCTCAATCTTCTTGTTGCTCTCCTTAAGCAGCTCCTCTGCCTGTTCTTTAGCCTTACGCAGAATGTCCTTACGGCTCTGCTCAAGGTCTGCGATCTCTTTTTCGTAACGCGCCGCTGTGCGCTCAAGCTCTTTCTCACGCTGATGCACATTCTGTCGCTTGTTCTCCCAATAGCGTTTGTCGCGCACGATATCTTGCAGATACTTGTCGCTCTGTATATAATCGGAGCCCACCATCTCGCTTGCCTCCTTTATCACCTCCTCAGGAATGCCCGTCTTGCGGGCAATCTCAATGGCAAACGAGCTACCAGGCTGCCCGATAGCAAGCTGAAAGAGAGGACGCATCTCATGACGGTCATAGAGCATGGCACCGTTGGCTATGCCATCGTGCGAGTCGGCATAGTGTTTAAGGTTCTGATAGTGAGTGGTGATCACACCCCACGCCTGTTTCTTCACAAACTGGTTAAGCACAGCCTCAGCCATAGCTCCACCGATCTGCGGCTCTGTACCCGTACCAAACTCGTCGATAAGCAAAAGCGTACCGTCATTGGCTTGGCGCATCATGTTCTTCATGTTGAGCAGGTGTGACGAATAGGTCGAAAGATCGTTCTCTATGCTCTGCTCATCGCCAATATCAATCATCAAATTCTTGAACACGCCAACAGTTGAGCGCTCACTCATAGGCACGGAAAGACCACATTGAAGCATATACTGAAGCAGTCCGACCGTCTTCAGACATACCGACTTACCACCGGCGTTAGGGCCAGAGATGATAAGGATGTGGCGGTCGCGTGTCAACGTAATGTCAAGCGGCACCACAGGCTTGTCCTGTTTCTTTAAGGCGAGCCACAACAGCGGGTGTCGTGAAGAGATCCAGTCAATGACAGGCGAGGCCTGCACCTCTGGCTCTATACCGCCGACAAGAACTGCAAATTCCGCACGAGCTCGTATAAAGTCGATCTCTGCCAGCAACAGGTATGCATAAATTATCTCGTTCACATAAGGACGCACAAGCTTGGTAAAGTCGACAAGTATGCGCACCACCTCTCGACGCTCCTCTGCCTCCAACTCGCGAATGCGGTTATTGGCCTCCACCACCTCTGTAGGCTCCACGAAAACGGTCTTTCCTGTAGACGACTCGTCATGCACGATACCTTTAATCTTACGTTTCAAGCCAGGGGCAATAGGCACAACCAATCGTCCGTCGCGCACGGTTGGTGTTACATCCTTGTCAACAAGTCCCTCACTCTGCGCCGCTCTTAATATACTATATAAGGTACGCGAGACGCTTCCCTCTGCCTTGTGCAGCTGCATACGGATATCGGCAAGGGCTGGCGACGCCGAGTCTTTCACCTTACCATACTTGTCAAGGATCTGGTCTATGCGACGCAAAATCTCCGGAAACGTGAGCACACCTTCAGTAAGCTCATGGAGCGTAGGATAATCGTACACGCCTTCATCGCTTCCTCTATCAAGAAACCGCACAATGGCTGCTATAGTCTCAAGCGCTCGGCGAAGGTCGAATATCTCGTTCTCCTCAAGATGCGTTCCCTCAAGACGTATGCGCTTTACAGATTCGCGCATGTCAAAGAAGAACTGCAATGGGAAATCATCGCTCTCCTCTTGCAATCGACGAAACTCGCGCGTCTGCCTCAACATGGTATTTATGACCGCCACGTCACCGCTAAACGCCATCTCATCGACCTTATCCTTGCCGAGCTGACAAAGACAATAGCCTTTCAACAGAGAGCGTATCTCGCTAAACTGTATCTTGTTCTCAAAGTTACTTGGATAAATCATAATGCAAAGCTACACATTTTTACCCATTTTTCGAGGATATAAGCAAAAAAGTTGCAAAAAATTTTGGATATTCAATAAAAAGCATTACCTTTGCACCCGCAAAAAGCAAAAAGGTAACACTCTTTTGTTTTGACAAGAACGGCTACAAGCCAACCATAGCACCCTAAGGAGAGATGGCAGAGTGGTCGAATGCACCGGTCTTGAAAACCGGCGTACTGAGAGGTACCGGGGGTTCGAATCCCTCTCTCTCCGCATTGTGTCGGTCTTGACAAGCAACAGAATGTTACATACAGACTTGAAGCATCACTCACAACACCCTATGGAGAGATGGCAGAGTGGTCGAATGCACCGGTCTTGAAAACCGGCGTACTGAGAGGTACCGGGGGTTCGAATCCCTCTCTCTCCGCCAAAGTCAGCGTAACGAGTTGTAAAACAACAAGTTACGCTGATTTTTCGTTTAAGGGTGCGCCAAATCTGCGCCAGAATTTTTCAGGTAATTGAACAAACGTCTTTAATCCACCGATATGATGGCTCTAAAAGATGTTAAAAAAATGTGCTCAAAATTTTGTAACGGCAATAGTTCTAACATTGTGGGCTACACACCTCCCACTTTACATAAAGGTGTACGTTGGTTTGTAGATTTTACATCATTAGACCCAGCACGAGGTTTAATGCGTCGTAAGAGATACTATATCAAAGATAGTCTTAGCGTCTCTGAAAAGAAACGCAGAGCAAGCGAAATCATGGATGTTCTTACAAAGCAGCTTGCTCAGGGATGGAATCCTTGGGTAACAGATGATGAGAGTCGTGGTTTTGTGTATTTTGACAACTGCCTTGAACGTTATCTTGACTATGTAGACCGCATGGACAGAAAGAAAACGCGTCAAAGCTATCGTTCCAGAGTGAATATACTTCGTGAGTTTATTACATCGCAAGTTAATCCCATCAAGTATGCCTATCAATTTGATATTGGCTTCTGTAATGACTTCATAGATTGGATTTATCTTGATCGTGAGAGTTCTCCACGAACAAGAAACAATTACAGAGGATGGCTTTACGGCTTGGCGGAGTTCTTGATTGCTCGTAAGCACATCAACACTAATCCTGTGGAACATATCAAGGTGATGCCTGAACATGAGAAATACCGCAAGGACTTGACACCAGAGATGCTGAAGCAGATGTCAAACTATCTGTGCAGAAATGATAAGTCGTTCTTTCTTGCCTGTCTGATGCAGTATTATACGCTCATACGCCCAGGCGAATTGAGTCACTTGAAGATTGGCGACATTTCTCTGAAGAAACAAACGGTGTTTGTATCGCATGAATTCAGCAAGAACCACAAGGATGCAGAAGTTGGTTTGAATAAAATCGTCATCAAACTTATGCTTGACTTGGAGGTGTTCAAGCAGCCGGATAGCTATTACCTGTTCGGCTCTGACTTCAAACCAAGCAAAGAGCGTATTGGTTCAGACCAATTCAACAAGCGTTGGAAAGTTATGCGTAAAGCTCTAAAATGGAATGACTGTTACCAGTTCTACAGTTTGAAGGACTCTGGCATCCGTGACTTGGCAAATGCGCAAGGAGTGGTAGTTGCACGTGACCAAGCTCGACATAGCGACATCACTACTACCAACAAGTATATCCAAAAGCATGGAGTACAACAGGTAACACTTGGCTTTGAAGGAAATCTTACTTACGATGACGAGGTGGAGTAAACTCGCCTTGTTTATAATGCAAATGGTAATCATCTATCACCTTACAGGTCGTAGGCGATTACCATTTGCGTATTAAATAGCCTTTTTCTTTTGTAGCGTTGTATCTCTCGGAGTCTTATTCTCACAAATACAATGAGTGTCAACACTTTATACAAAGATACAACTTGTATACACAACGTATCTACGCTACATTTTATCCTTTATAAGCTTCCCACTCCACTGCGAAGTGTTACTGAGATGGTTGGCAAACAGACATCACAGCCCGATGGCAACAAGTTGCTATTAGGCTGTCATGACTGTTTGCCAAGGACCAAATACAAAGAAAGTGGCAATTCTAAACACAATCTATCAAGGCTTACGCTTAGAAGACTTGTATTTAGAATTGCCACTCACTTTGTTTGGACATTTGGTCTTGCCACTCGCAACACTTCACAGTTCCCCACCCTTTATATAAAACTTCTTCAAGTTCCACGAAATAAAAGAGGTTCTTAAAGACTTACCCACCCTGTAAAACAGACGGCAGCTATTCTGCTTGATGAACAAAGCACCATTCTTGTCTGCAAACAGTCAAGAGAGGAGCATTGTTCCGCAGAACGTGTGACGAATTGAATTGTCAATCGGCAGAGCATCAAGCGAAGATCGATATGAACCGACCTTCATATTGCTGCTTTTTGATTGACAACACAATTCTAATGTCACACTGTAGCTGCTGACTGTTTTACGCCCACCCTTGGCATTGGAGATTGTTGGATAACCAACATTCCTATGTATGGGATATAAAGTAAGGGAAATGACTATTTTAGATTGATTTCTCCTTAACCTTGTTAGCGGTTCTCGACATGGATGGATATTCCATCTTTATATCATATTGGTGTAATATCCTATATATGTTACTTTTTCCACGGTAGCCAGTCCTCTCCATGATTTCCTTTACACTATAGCCGGCTTTATACATGTTGATAACCAGCTTGTATCGTTTCAATTTTCTATCCTCGAAGCTGTAGGAATACAATTCAGCCTCCAAGTCATCATGCGAAGCCCTATCTCTCTTGCTGAAAACTTTGCATATCAAGTCTAATGTGTCCGCCGTTCCTCTCTCAGGAAACAACTTGTCATGCGTGTCCAGTTCATCTGAGAGGGAAATAATACGAATGTCCATCTTAGAACAATACTTGATGAAGAACATCATATCGTGGAAATTGTGAAACACATTGTCGAATGACGCAAACACCGCACTGTCTCCATTTGAAAGACTGTCAATGAACTTACACCACTCAATGCGTTTCTTGTCTTTGGTCTCTTCAATGTGAATATTGACACATCCATGACCTTTCATCAAATTGATGACTTCTGTTGTACGCTCAAAGTATTGAGCCTTATTTATATAACCGATATAGTTCATATTATCCGTATTGCTAAGTAATAATGTCTGCAAAGATAATCATAAACCACTGGATTTAGGTATGAATACCATACATATATGCTATATTACTGTGTTTTAAGACGTATTCTCTGTTTATTGGTTCTATTTTTACCAAGAATAGAACCAATGCTTAAAATATTGAGCAGAAAATTTTTGTTTTCAGACTTTACTCCCTACCTTTGTCATTAAAAACAAATAAAACATCAACACCACATGAAGAAAGACCATATTCAGTCTCCAATCCGCAGAGAAAACAGCCATATCATACATCATCTACAGCCGTTTGGTAATATCGTATTACCCTTATTTTCGGTATTACTCATATTACTTGTATTTTCCAGTTGTTCATCATGCTCTGGTGGAGGGAAATACGACTTTCGAACACGTCAAGATGCCATAAACGAGTTTCACCAATACCTATTGAAAGTCCGCTCAATTAGCCATTCCAACACAAAAGACTTTGGTGAGACCTTATGTGAATGGCATGAGATAAGTGACACTGTCTATAAGTTCCTTGCCAAAGACTCAGTCTTCATCAAGCACCATAACGAGGCAAACGACTTTTTTCTTATCAGCGACTCCATAAGAACAGAAATGCTTCGCCTTACCGAAACATGGAAATACGGCTATGGGGATGTTCTCACGATAAAAGACATTACTTGTTCCTACAAAGAGGACAAAGAACTTCTCGACGCTGTTCACGAAGCAGAACCTTTCTTTAATGCTTTGGACAGTACAAGCATTAGTGTCTGTGATAAAAATTCAATCTTGAAACGTTACCGTTACTTCTTGAGCGAGACCAAGAGGTCTGGAATAAACAACAAGAATGAGCTGCAAAAATTCATGAGCCAAGAAGATTTCTTGTTCCGTTCTTTTCTTGCACACCTATATGAAATGGACAACGAACCTCTGTCCGACATCACAAAAGACACGGAAACCATCTGCCGAAATATATTTCTGGCAGCAAAGGACGGGAAAATATCTTCAAAAGATGTAGTCGTTTACATGTCTATGCGCACTGTGAGGCGATTGTTACAGAACTCTGCAGAATGTGTGGAGAATATTAACCGCCTTGAAATGAAAAACAAGGCACAAGGCAACGCCTATCTTTGGATGATAATACAGCCTTTCATCAGCATTGACCAATTTTCTCTTGCCACAATGACCAAGCAGGAACGAAAGAAATTCAACTATGTCATCTCTCAACTTCCCAAATCAAGAAAGTTTGCTGAGACGTTTGACATCAACTTAAAGGCATTGAACTATCTGTTGCCACAGCAACTACTAAAAATATACGTCTCATCATTTTAACTCCTACTAAGTATGATAACAAAAGAAGTGAACAAGTTTATGGCTTTGGCACCGCTCATGTTGCCAAGGCTCATTGACAGTAAGAAATGTGCGGAACCTGACATAACCGAAGACTCCGCAATACTTTATTTTTCTCTTGAAGAAAAGTTTCCCATTGGGTGTGTCATGGATATGCTTGACGATGATATGGACTTACTTTTACTGTATCATGGTACAAGTAAAACAGCTTCCAACATACATCATTGTTGTTTCTTTGCCAGTCCTAAATTGGGTCAAAGTATGTACAAGGTCAATATGGTGTCACAGCCTAACGGTTTTATTGATGGAATATCCGTAACCATATACGACTCTATCGATGTTTGGGAGGACGAGCTTGAAAGTGATCTTCTTTCACACGAGGCATCTTTTGACTTTATTGAAGCCATGACAGCAGCTAAACTCCTTTCTGTATTCTGCAAAATGAGCTATGATGGCTGAACTACTATATAAGATAGCCGACATCATCAATGCCAACAGCAAGGTATATCGTGCTGTTGTTCCTGAAGCAAGGCATGACTATATGATGCACGAGAACGGAAAACTTGTGAAATCATCATGTCTTGTTCTTCGCATCATGTTATCTGGCAAAGTGAAGTACCATATATCCAGAACGGTCTGGAACATATATGAGTATGACATAGCCAAAATCATAAAGAAAATATGCAGAAGAGACGGTGCTTTTGCAGAACGCATTGCAAAATGTGAACCTACAATACACGATGTTGAACTGATTATTCGCAGAGCATCGTTTAAGTCTCTGAAGCTTAAAATTTCAAATTCTCCATTCTATCTGTATGTTGGTGATGACGTATAGATATTTCCAAGTAATACGGTATTACTCATATTATTCAAATAAAAATGACGTACTTAAAGATTGCAATATTCTTAGCATTTTCTCTGTTTTTGTTCTTGTTTCCAGCAAGGCTATACACTAACAGAAAATTCAGAAGAGCATGGCTCGGCATGGCTTACTCAGAAAACTTCAGGTTGTTCACGGCACGAATGCTGTGTCTTGCACTTATCTTGTTTCACCTGGTGTATTACGCTTTGTTTCCTTTGGAGAAAGGCATCATGCTTTCATCAATCTATGTATTCTTCTCGCTTGCTTCTAAGAAGAACATGATACTGCTTCAGACAATAAGAAAGTCACGCATGATTGTTATGGTTCTTGCCTTCACTACCATTGTACTTTCGTTTATTCCACATCTGCTTTCGGTGGCAGTAACCTTAGCGTTTATTCTTGAAGCTGCTTGTTGTTTCCCTTCCAAAGTAAAACATCGTAAAGGTAAAACTCAAAAAGCTCATGCGGAACCTACCGATACAGAACAAATGAAAATGTTGCCTCATTCTTAAAAACTGCATTTATGGAAAAGAATACCCATTCGCTTAATTGGCTTGCTCTTGGTGCTGATTTGATAGACTGCCTGAGATCAAAAGGCAATCATCGTCTTACACGATACGATGCCTTTGTCTGGATGATTGAACATATACAAAAAGGAGTTGCCGTGAGGGATGCGGACGGAGTTGTCATAAACTCGGCACCTTATTCCGCTTCTTACAAACGCCTTGCGGAAGATTGGAAATGGGAGCGTCATACCGTTCAATCATTCATCGAAGAACTTACGGCTTTGTCGGTCATCACTTCTAAACGACAGGGAAATGTTTATGTCTTTTTCATCGGCAAGAAGTCTTACAAACAGCTTGTCTTATGACTTCACATTCCCTATCATTTCACCTTAGAACGATAGCAATGCAACAATCAAATGCGTTCTTCAAAATCTCTGCGAGCTTGCTTGCTGCAATTCAAAAACGACTTGCGCCATCGACTCGTTAAGCAACGATTTTTCAAATCGGTAAGCCTAATTACCGGTTTTGAAAAAAACGTATTAGGCAGCCACTCCAAGGGGAGTTCCTCGGCTGTGTGCCTTCGGGGAGCAAGCTCTGGCAGGGTAATTGTACTTGAAACTTAAAAACAAAGAATATGGCAGGAAAAAAACAGGTCATGGATATGCGCTCTACGACCAGTGGTGTAAGTTCGCAGGAGAGTGACGAACAACAACGAAACTGGACAAAACAGCATTGGGAGAAGAAAGCCAAAGATAGTCTTTCCAACTATGACCCGACACGTGCGAAACTCAACTTTGAAGTCATTAAGGGTGGTATAATTCAACCGATAGACACCTCAAAGACTATAGCGGAAAAGATGGCGGAGAACTTGGCTGCAAGGGGTATCAAAGACCCAAACGCACGTCCCAACGCTGTGATGAAAAGACGGACTGTTGCCCAGTTTATCTTTGGAGGCAATCGTGAACGTATGCACGAAATTGCTTTTGGCAACCAAACAGTGGACTTGACAAAGGGTGCTGATAACTCTTCAATAGTCCGCTGCAAAGACATAGAAGAATGGGCAAAGGATGTATACTCATTCATGGCAAAGCGATTTGGCGAGGACAACATCATCAGCTTCTATGTCCACCTTGATGAGAAAAATCCACATTGTCATTGTACGTTGGTACCAGTAGATCCCGTAAAGAATCGCATTTCATGGAAAAGTGTATTTGGTGATGGCAGAGAAGCAGAGTCTGCTAATATGACCAAGCTTCATAGTGAATTGCAGGAGGCTGTAAGTGAGAAATGGGGATTGGAACGTGGTAGCAATATGGAGGAAACAAGGGCAAGGCATCGTTCCACAGAGGAATACAAACGTGAACTTGTGTCAGAAGTATGTAATCTCCAGTCTACGAGGGAAGACCTGTTGAAGCAAATTCACCGTGCAGAAATAAAACTGAAAGGTATCTCTACCATGATAGCCAATCTGCAAGCCCGGAAAGATGATATACAAACGCAGATTGACCAAATAGCCCAGCAGCTTGGTCAATCCGGTACTGACAATGACGAATTAGCTAACAAGATCGCTCTGTTACGCAAGGAGATGGAAGGTATAGACGAGAAGTTGGCAGCAAGATACAAGATGCTTGACGATGCCAATGATACTATCAACGAAGCGAAAGCCAGACTTGCGGAAATGAGGGAAGAGCATCGTGAAATGCTTAAAAGTCTTGGTGAGGACAATGATTTGAAAGCTACGGCAATTCAGAAAAACATACTTTGGACTTACAACAAGATGCTGACAAATTCCATAGAGCCACTTATCCCTTCTTTATCAGACCGTCAACAAGAAATCCTTGACGACTCGGGATATAATGACCTTACAACAAACACCGACAACGTAATCAACTGTGCCATGCTCTTGGTTCTCGGCTATATCCGTGAGGCAACTACTTATGCCCAATCTTGTGGCGGAAGCAGCTCACCTGGTACTGGTTGGGGACGTGACAAGGGTGAAGATGATGAACATTGGTGGCGGCGCTGCATTGCTCAATCGGCTGCTATGATGCGTCCTGCGACACATAAGCGAAAGCGAGGACGGTAAATATTAGTAATACGAGTAATATGAGTAATAAATGGTATTTATTACCAGTTAAATTTAAGAAGTGATTCACTGAATGAACATATCAACGTGGACTCCATCCGAATCCGCCTTTCCAGATAAAGCCTTTGTCTTGCGCCCAACCAACGTAGGACAAGGGCTTTTCCTTTGTGGGCAGCAGCCATCGGCATCATCTCCTGTTACGCATCGCTTCATCTGCACCTTTTTGGTGAAAACAACCTGAATCAGAAGAAGACCTTCTCGAACACCGTACCGACGGCACCGATGCCTTCGATACGCTCTATATCGACTGCGAGAAGTTCCCACAGCACGATTTGTACCCAATTTGCGTGGGTGGGGTGAGATAGTACAATAAAACGGAGGAAATGCCGTTTTTATAGGAAAAGTCTATTAATTTTATGAGAAGCAACAAAAATGAATGACAATGTAATTGCATACATACTATCTCTTGTTTGTATAATATTTATACTAATTGAAATAGTATCTGTCAATAAAAAGAAAGGTATGGCAGACCTCATCGTGTTCTTTTATTACTCATGCCCTTTGTATTACTTCATGTTATATAGGGGGGATGGTGGAGCAGCATTTACTTGGTGGTTTTATCTGTTGTTACTTACATTCATTCATTTGGTAATCTTGGCGTTCCGATTTGTCAAAATCATTGTTGCCAAACGTATAAGACGGAGAAATAAAAGAAACAAAAATGGAGAATTGCCGTTTTTATGATGTAACTTTGTGAAGAACAATGCACGTACCGACGGCACAGATGCCTTCGATACGCTCTATATCGGCTGCGAGAAGTTACCACAGCACGATTTATACCCAATTGCGATTGGTGGAGTAAGATAATTGCTCATTTTTGCAGAAAATAAGAAGAAACTCTGTATCTTTGTCGCAATAAAAATAAGAAGAAATATGAAAAAGATAGTTTTTATTTTACTCATTTTTTGTAGTTTTCTTGTAGTATGGGGATGCAATAAGAATAAAACGAAATGTGTTCCACAGAAAGAAGCAACTTCTGATTCTTCTATGAGAAGTAATGACGACACTCTAAGCCTTATGATAGAGCATGAGGTTGACGATGTTGATTATGGAGTGATTATAAAACGTGGCGACAAGACAATTCATCGCTTCGGATACAAATATCCTGAAGACGATGATCTTGTACCAAATGGAGAACGTATTGATAGTTGCATATTGGCGGACATAAATTTTGACGGTATAAAAGAAGACGTATTGTTTTATTTGGGTAGCTTTGGAGCTTCTGGCACAGAATATTTTGATGCCTGCGTGTGGAATCCTAAAACTGAGCATTATGACAAAATTGAAGAATTCAAAGATATTCCAAACCCCAAAATCAGCGACAAATACAAGTGTATTCTTTCAAGTGGCTATGTTTCTTCCGCAGAGAACGAATATGCAAAATATGTATGCACCAATGGACATCTCATTAAGGTTGCCGAATTGAGACAATATTGGAAAGGGAACATTTATCCAGAGCGAGACAGGGCTGTTTATGAAGAGCATTTTATTAAAGCTAATGTTTGGAAGAGAAACTTGAAACTTAATCAAATCAGCGATTTTTGGAAACCGGTCGTACCGTTTTGATTATATCCAATTGGAGTTGGTGAGGTCATATAAAAATAAAAGAAATTATGGGCAAATATCGCTTTCCATAATTCCTTTCTAATATTTTTTCTTTTTAATGAGTTGTAGATGTATGCCTGTAAAGGTAAAAGAAAAGAGCAAAATATAAACTCAATAATAAATGTTGTTAGTGAACTTATCAGAAAGGTCAATATGTAGTTTTCATTAAAGTTTTCAATATGAAGTATATTATAACATTTGCAATGTGTTTGTTCTTGATGTGCTCTTGTGACAATCATGATTTTGAACTATCTGAAAAAGAACAAGTTTTTTACATCAACCAAATGCTGCATTTTTCCATTGAGCCATGGGACAGCCTTAGCAAAGCATATACTTATGACTTTTTCCTACGAACCCCGAAACCATACAAGGAAGTTGACACCATTTATTTAGAAAGGAAGATTCCAAATAAATTTAAAGTAATTGAATCTTCTTCATACACACGAGAATATAATCGCGACCCTTCATTCATAAAATTATTGCCAAATACACAATATATAGTAGCACATACTGGAATGGGCGCCAGAGTAAATATTTTCAAATATTATTATACTGACCCTTTTGGTAAATTACATGCTAATGATTCACTGAATGAACATATTAACGTGGACTCCATCCGAATCCACCTTAATAGATAAAGCATTTGTCTTGCGCCCAACCAACGTAGGACATGGGCTTTTCCTTTGTGGGCAGCAGCCATCGGCATCATCTCCTGTTACGCTTCGCTTCATCTGCACCTTTTGGGTGAAAACAACCTGAATCGGAGGAAGACTTCCTCGAACACCGTACCGACGGCACCGATGCCTTCGATACCCTCTACATCGGCTGCGAAAAGTTTCCACAGCACGATTTATATCCAATTGCGATTGGTGGGGTGAGATAATGCAATAAAACGAGGAAATTGCCGTTTTTATGGTGTAACTTTGTGAGGTTAAATTTAGTAATATTATGGATAGGGGTAGAAAAATTTGCGACGTACTGAAAGCTGTCAGAAAAAAGATTGCTGACATGAATGGCATTGCATACGAGCCAAGAGTTTGCCACTTCAAAGGACATTGCAGTGGAACATGTCCAGCATGCGAGACTGAAAGAAAATATATAGAGTCGGAATTGTCTTTACGCAAACGCATGGGAGAGGCTGTTTGTGTTACAGGTGTTGCCATTGGCATTTTGGCGACCCCATACAATGTATATGCCCAAACTTCGTCACCGTCTGTACCTATTGGTAATGAAGTAATCGCAACAGACTCTCTGCCAACAAGAGCACAAGTTACAATCAATGGATGTGTGAAAGATGCTGACGGAACTCCTATTGTTGGTGTAATTATTGTTGTAGGAAACAAACGATTCGGCAGCATTACAGACATTGACGGAAACTTTTCTGTTACCTTTCCAAGGGATTCCACGCTGCGATTGAAATATATTGGTTATAAAAACAAGGTCTATTCATTCAGCGAACTGGACTTGAAAGGCTTTAACACGCTTTGCCTAACGGAAGAAGACGATAATATTTTAGGAGAAATGGTTGTAGTTGCACCACAAAAGCCTAAAACAAAGAAGCGTCGCAAGAAAAAACAGGAAGGAAAAATGGTTGTTGAAAATAAAGATTTTGACACAGGGCCATTCTATCCTGGCGGCAACAGTGCCCTGCTACATTTTGTAGAACAAAATTTATGTGTACCTGAAACTTTACAAGGAGCATATCAGCAGCGCATAAATGTTTCTTTCTATGTGTTGGGTGATGGCAGTCTTGCCGATGTTAAAGTCATAACAATTTGTCCTCAAGAGATGAAAGAGGAAGTGTTACGACTTGTAAAAGCGATGCCTAAATGGAAGCCAGCCTTAAAAGACGGCAAGCCGACATGTGCGAAAATTATGATACCAATAGATATTATGCTAAAGTAACTTATGCCACCATTAGAAGCACCATTGATAGGAATTGACCGTCACCGCTTGGCTACAGACGGTGACGGCATCACTACTCTCGTTGCATTTCATGAATGTCCACTTAGATGTGCATATTGCATAAACGCCCAATGCTTCAAAGAATCTCCAGAATGTAAGCTTACTGTTGATAAACTGATAGAACGCTTGATGCCTGACAATATTTATTTTTTGGCTACGGGTGGAGGAGTTACTTTTGGTGGTGGTGAGCCACTGCTGTACGCTGATTTTATAAGTGAGTTTACTCGAAAAATGCCAGAGGAATGGAAAATCACCATAGAATCTTCATTGAATGTACCGAACAAAAATATCTTTAAAGTTGCTCAATTTGCTGACCTTTTAGTGATTGACATCAAAGATATGGACGAGTTTATTTACAAACAATACACAGGCAAGGACAACTCTTTTGTATTAGCCAATCTCAAATGGCTTGTAGACAATGGGTATGCAGATAAGACCATTATCAGAATTCCTCTCATAAAAAACTACAACAATAAAAGCAATCAAATCAAAAGCAGGGAAATTCTCGAAAGCATTGGCTTTTCTCGCTTTGACATCTTCCGTTATGTTATAAAATAATCTTGCCTTTTTCCCCATACAAATGCTTCCGTACTTTCGCAGTATGGAAGCATTTTCACACTTTGATTTTTCATTATATAAAGAGATTGATTCTTCTAAAAAACGACCTCAAACATTTGCTCGTTAAGAAAAAAGTGTTAACTTTGGCACATTAAAAACCATAAAATCATTCGCTTATGAAGAAACTATTTTTTATCATCTTCCTTATGGTATTCTCGTTTGCGATAACGGCAAACGCCAAGAAACCCAAAGTCGTATGGCCTAAGGCAGTGCTGACTCTTAAAGACGGTACTGTGCTCAACGGCTATTTGCAGAACGACATCCACTTCATGAAAAAAAACATCTATTTCAGTGAAACACAAAATGGTAAGGATGTAAAATACAAAATCGTAGACATTAAATCCCTTGAGGTGGATAATGCTCTCCAGGATGGCAAGAAACGCATTTTCATCCTTATAGATGACGACCCTAAATTTCCATTTTTGGCAACTGAAGTTTTCAAGGGAAAACATGTCACTGGCTATATGGAACCATTTGCTTTTGACAATTCCACCCACAGCAGGTCGTTTACTGGTATATGGACAAATATTACCGTTTATTTAGACTGTAGGGCATATCACTATATGGTTGATAGCGGCAAGCATGTTTACTATTGGATGTTATTTGAGGATAAAAAAATTAATTCCAAAAGAGAAAAATACTCTCAAAAGAAACTGTTGAAAAAGATAAAGGATAAATTCAAGGACTATCCTGCCGTCGCTGAAGAAGTGGAAAAGAGAGGACTCACTGCTGAGCAAATCCACGAGGACCCTACCATTCTTCTTGAAATCCTTGACAAGAGTCTGCAATAATCTTTTGTCTTTTCCCCCATACAAATGCTTCCGTACTTTCGCAGTATGGAAGCATTTTTCGATTTATCCCTCTCCAAGTCGTGGGCGGACTTGTCCGACCCGCAACTCCTCTTTTTCTTCCGCCAACTTGCCACCGACAAGCCCATGGCGGAAATTCAAACACTATGCCTGTGTCATTGGGCAAACATTCTCGTGCGTTGCCGTTTGTACGGCAGCGTTTACCTCGTCCAACACGACAAGCAGCAAGCCACGCTGAGCTTGCGCCAGTTCGTCTGTGCCATCACCGCCCTTGACTTCCTTAAATCATTCCTACATACGCCTCTACCAACGCATCTCTGCCATTGAGTTCTCTATCCTCCGCATCGGTGAATACCCGATACCAAGCATCATCGACATCGTGAACAGCATACGTTTAGCCAAGGGCAACGTATTCGCTGAATGGAAAAATTCCGACACCGCCAAACTCTTTGAAGACCATGGATAAAAAAAAAGGAGTGTGGAGGGTATTTCTTCTAAAAAAGTTGTATTTTTGTGGCAGTTCTACAATGATTAAAATCGCAAAAAAGAATATGATTAAGTATTTCTATTTCATATTGCTGTCTTTTCTTGTCAGTTGTTCTTCAACAGGCATTAAACTGGTTGATGAATACTATATATATCCTCCAGACGAATACTATAATTCATATTACTTGAAATGCAAATTATCAAGCGATAATGACCCAATAATAGATAGCGTGCATATAGTTTATTGGAATGATTCAACCATAATAATTGAACGAAAAGCGAAACATGATAATTGGATTATTAATGCTTTCGATAATAATTTAAAATGTTGCAATAACGATACCGTAGTTGGACCAGTTTCTACATCATATATAAAGGTATTTATGGAAAATAAAAAGTTCAAAAAACTTGTTTTTGAATAGCGTATTAAAATAAGGAGGAGAGCAGTGGATATTCATCCTGAAAAAGTTGCATTTTTCATGTAATATTCAAAGAGGTTGTGCGTTTTATTATAAAAACCATTAAATATATAACAAATGAAAGAGAGACTATTTGCAACCATGTTGCTTTTTACTTGCATCTTGTCGTTAGCTTCATGCAGCAAAAATGATGGTGATTGGGATGCCATGAAATGGGAAAAGAACAATTATGAAGAAGCACTGACACCAAGTTTTGGCAAGGCTATTGGCGTGCCAAAGTCTGGCGGTACATATACTTTCAAATGCAAGAATTACAAGAATTTTTGGATTGAATACGTTAATGAGTCGGTGGGTGATAAAACCATTAAAAACGTTCCTTCGTATGATGACAAACCTTATTCCGAAGTTAAAGGCAGCTATACATCTTCAAAGGTGGAAGGAAATACGCTCACTGTTACATTTGCGCCAAACGAAACACAGAATGGACGTTATGTTCGTGTAGCCGTTTCTGCAGGTGATATTTTTGACAAAATCATTTTTGTGCAAAAACCAGAATAAACAACTTGTCTTTTCTCACCATACAATGCTTCCGTACTTTCGCAGTATGGAAGCATTTTTAGATTTATCCCTCCCCAAGTCGTGGGCGGACTTATCCGACCCGCAACTCCTCTTTTTCTTCCGCCAACTTGCCACCGACAAGCCTATGACGGAAATCCAAACGCTGTGCCTGTGCCAATGGGCAAACGTCCTCGTTCGTTGCCGTTTGTACGGCAGCGTTTACCTCGTCCAACACGGAAAGCAGCAAGCCACGCTGACTTTGCATCAGTTCGTCTGCGCCATCACCGCCCTTGACTTTCTCAAATCATTTCCTCCATACCCAATAAGAATAAGAACATTCGGCAAAGCACGAGCCATCGCCGCCAACTTTCAGGGCGTGCCGTTCTCGACGTTCATATCTGCAGACAACTACTATCAGGGCTTTCTCCACACCAAGAACGAGGCTTTGCTTGGCCAACTCGCCACGCTTCTGTACCCAAAGGTTAAGTCGCGACACCTGACAACACCGCTTTTGCTCAACGCCTTCTATTGGTTCTCGTCGCTGAAGCATTACTTCGCCCGACTGTTTCCGCACTTCCTGCAGCCGATATCCAGTTCTTCTGAAGACCTCCTGGGCTACGCACCGCCCATCGGCGAGGTGCTACGGACTGCCATGAATGCACAGATCCGTGCACTTACTGGAGGTGACATCACCAAAGAGGAAGCGGTGCTCTCGATGAACACATGGCGAGCACTCACAGAACTCGATGCTAAGGCTAAAGAAGTAGAAGACATCAAACGACAAACGAAATGACAAAAGGACAACTAATATTATTGGACGAAGAAGGACATCCATCACTCTTTGCTCCTATAATGATAGCCTCGCTTTAGACATGTGCGCAATTGGAACGTGATAATACCTCATTACGATTGCAATCAGGAAGGAAGCGGTATATAGAGAAAGGTGGAAAACTCGGACGCAAGATAGGCTCTGTAAAAACGGAAGAACAGATGAAAGTAGAATATAGGGAAGTTATTAGTTTGCTCCGCAAGGGGTATTCCATTCGGGATGTAGCGAAGTTGAGTGGTAAAGGGGTAAGTACCGTACAACGAGTTAAGCGATTACTAAAAATGCAATCATCGCAATAATACTATTGATTTTACGTTCTTTTCAAAGAAAGGGGTTGTGCAATAGTGGCTTAAAGGCAAAAAGCACTACCTTTGTACGCAATATAACAACAATACGTTTAAGGTCACAATTTGTGATTTTGAAAATGGATATAAATATGACAGACATAACGGAAAAGACAGATAACGGCGAACTGGTCACAAATCGTGACCAGTTGGTTGGTGTTGACAATATAGAGCCTCTAATAAAAATCATTAGAGGACAACAAGTTATGTTTGACCGTGACCTTGCCACACTTTATGGCGTTGAAACAAAGCGTCTTAATGAGCAAGTTTACAATTTTAAGATATAAAAAATTAATACATATTTATTGTGAATTGGGAAGAAATAAGAAAAAAAATATATTATGTAGATGATGATTACATACGAGATGTAATATCATTTCATTTGCAGGATGGAGCTTGGGACTCTATCTACAAACACATATCTAATAACACATTGTTTCACACAAAAGACGATATGAATTTAGAAAAAAATAGTGATGCTATAATTACTATTTTTTTTAAGGATTTTCCCTTATTAAGGTGGTATTTAAATAATGAAAAAATATTAGAAATGGATATTGATGCAAGATTCGTTAATAGTGAATCTGTCCATCTTAATATCTGTAAATTCTTTACTGACATATCAGATTTACTTAGTAATGACATTTATATAGTAGATGACATTATTAGGGAACATCCTTTAGTTTTAATGGAATTTATTCCTATGAAAACGCCAAAGGTTCTAAAGCATATAAAATATTTAGACATGTAGCTTGATAACTGTTGGTAACTATTATCCGTGGACAAAAAATGTATGTCCACGGATATTCATGAGCCATTTTTTACTTTTCTTTTTTCAACACATAGTGTTTGGCGGTCTCACCCTCAGGTTTATTGCCAACCGAGTCTGTCAATACAATGCTGTTGGCATCTTTTACTTTGTAGAAGGTATGCTCACCGCTTTAAGGACACACAAGCATCAGGACGTTGTTGTCAAGCACTTGGAATGTGCCGCTTGTTTCGTCATGTCCTTCCTTACTATCTATTTTGCAAAATGGAACAATTCTATGCAATAAAATCAAATGTCTATCGTTCTTTAGATAAAACATAAAATAAAGACGTATGAAAGTATCAGCAAAACAAGGCAAATACTTTAGAGAAGGAAAGGTACATAAAACTTTCCTTCTCGGATTCTGTATATTTGCATTTGTTTTGTTTAGGGTATTTTGGTATAGAACTTTTTATATTATCAATGAAGTAGAGTTCACTGTTTGGAAAACATATAAGGGATGCTATATAACACCTTATAAATATTGGGGAGTATTACCGCCAAAAGATAATTATCTTAGAATTTCCAATATATGCATAGCTGATATTTTTATTTGTAAAGATAAAACACTATGTGTTTTTATAGATCCACAGTCAGATGGTGCGACGGAAACTGTATGCAAATTAAAATCATGTCAATACTATTCCTATAGTACGGATGATAAAGAAGTACTAAAAAGAAGTAAAGATTGGGTAGAAGAATGGAAAAAATATCAGTCGATATATCCATATATAACTATTTATGCAAGAGTCATGAAAATTGAAATTAATGAATGAGGGGGAGGCCGTCCGAAAACTTAATTAGGGAAGCAAACAACTGAATTGAGCATTTTTCTTTTGCTCTTTATAGTTAATTAACCTCGTATCTTCTTGATTCTCAATTATTTTATGTGTCTTTGTATCTCAAGAGGTGTTATCTTTATTGGAAGATGGATGGCGATTAACATGTAATTATAATGCGCCTTGCGAAAATGATTTCAAATAGTATATGTTGCAAATTTCAACTTTGCTATAAATAAACTTCGGAAGGAGAAATATGAATTCACTATGTTTATGTGTAAAAGAATAAAATTTTGGCTTTGCAAACTTCTCTATTCCCATAGAAAAAAGTCTTGTTGCATTTCCTTTTCATCAAAAGGTTTCAAGGTGATAACTCTCTATCGGATTTTTGAGGGATGCCAAGTAGAAGACAAACCAATTATCTTTCTTCCTGCTACAGCATCCGAGGAAGAATTGGCCAATGCGATATTTTTCTGTTTGGATAAAAGTAGTATGGTCATACGAACTTCAATAAATTCCACATCCGCTTATCTGAAGTTTATTAAAGAACGTTCGTTGAAAAGTTACTATCAACAATCCGTGGCTTGCATAGTAAAGTTGAATGTTCAAACAGGCATAATTCATTTAGAACTTTGGCAACAAGCTGATGATGGTAGAGGAATGACTCCTTGTCATGAACAGAGCCTTATGGCATTTGATGTAAAAGGCAATAGTCAACTTTTCGCCAAGTATGTCATGGAAATCTTAAGTGAAAGATTAGCTTTGAAAAAGGATAAAGTAGCTATGGAATAAACAATAAAAATTGTAGAATGAGAATAAACAAATGAAACAGATTAAATTAGCTTTTGTACTTTTAACAATAATGATAGTTTTTGGTAATTGTACCTTTAAAAACCGTACAACTACCACTAAGATGTGTCTCGAAGATTTGGACATGAATGTTCAAGACACACTAAGAAATCTGCCTGTTGATTCTTTTGGCTGTCATCCTGATTTGATAGACTTAACAGGACATTATAAATTGATAATAAAAGAATTTGGTCCGTGGTGTTATGCGCAAAAACTAACAAACATAGAAACAGGAAAATATTATTGGTTCGATTATAGTACTCCACGACCTATTCTTGTTACAGCCAAAGAAATAATATTTCCTACAGAATATAATTTAATAAATAGAAGTAGAAGGGTGGAATTAACAGACACGTTTAACATCATAGATAATCAATTAGAGCCATAACCGTAATGCACCTGCTTGGAATTTAGCTCTTTTAGTTACCTTGTTTCTTGTTACTATTAATTCAAGTAATTATGAACATAGGTACACATTTTAGCGGACAACCGATGTATGGGCAGCTAATAGATTTGCTCAGCAAGAGATACTCCATTCGGGATGTAGCGAAGCTGAGTGGTAAGAGTGTGAGTACGGTGCAACGAGTGAAGCGATTACTAAAAGTACAATCAACGCAATAATATTATTGATTTTACGTTCTTTTCAAAGAAAGGGTTTGTGCAATAGTGGCTTATAGACTAAAAGCACTACCTTTGCATACAATAATAAGTAACAACACGTTTAAGGTCACAATTTGTGATCTCAAAAATAAAGATAGAAATATGGCAGATAATATAGAACATCAAGATAAAGGCCAAAAAAGGCAAAAGGATGAGGTGACTCCACATCACCCCATCCTCAGCTTACTTGTCAATGTATGATGCGACAAGATAAACAATCGAAATGACCGTATAAAGGAAACAAGTATAAAAACAATAAAAAATTATGAGAAAGTTATTGACGTTTGTGTTTTTGTCTTTCATTGTCTATGGCTGTAGTAGTGATGATAATGTTATTTCATCATTATGCTTTGAAAAAGAATATTACGAAAAGCCATTATTAGAAAACTCGCAAGAAATTGTTTTTAGTGGAGGAAGCGATAATCTCTCAATCGAAGTGTCAGATGATGATGTATTAGAGGCCACAATAAGTAATGGGAAAATAAAAATAACGACAAAGAAGAAGGGCTTTGTTTATCTTGTTGTGAAAGATAATATGGATAATACAAGCGTTACTATCAGGATTAAAGTAGTGGACCGTTATTTAAGTTTGCGATTAGGTAATCCCATTCCGAACAATTCATATTATAAAAAAGGAGATTGTCTGTTTTTAGTTAATGACGAAAATAGGTCTTTTTACTTATATGATGAATCTTGTAGCTTAAAAGAAACAGGAAATTACACTCTGTTTATGGATAATTCAGCTTTTTCCCTTTCTTTATTTTCTGCCGAAAACATCTTTTTATATGACATATCGAATAGTTCATATTCTTTCCTATGGTCCGCAATTCCTATTTACTTAGGTTTTTCATGGATAAATGAAGAGATCGTAAATAATTCACGAGCAGCTTCACCTGTAGGCATGACTGCTGTAGAGAGAGGCACAGGTAATGTGTATTATTTTTATTTAGATACTACTGAAATACCTTATGGTATATTAAAATAGGAAACAGCAGACCATCAATGTGAAATTACATAAGGTCAAAAGGATGATAATAAAATTTCTGAAATCAAGAGGTTTTGACTATAATACAGTTCCAATTCCCGATTATGTAATAAAGAGAGCAAAGGATATTTATCCATCAACGTGGCAGGATTATCTCAGTAAGTATTAATTTGCTCATATTATGTGTCATAATAGACATTGCTGAAAAAATCCGTGGATGTCAAATTTCTCCACGGATTTTTCAGCATTTCTTCTCGTATTGAACTTTACTTTCTCTATATTAGGTCTATTACTTATATAACCTTAATTCCGCAACACTATTACAAATATAACTTTTTAAGTACCTGAGCAACAA
>ERZ791615.68-NODE-68-length-53254-cov-4.26066_pt1 | contig 53254 bp, 39 predicted proteins | sample MGYA00510273_ERZ791615 | MGnify/ENA primary metagenome ERZ791615 (study PRJEB30046, sample SAMN00715185) | human gut metagenome | study: EMG produced TPA metagenomics assembly of the A metagenome-wide association study of gut microbiota in type 2...
GAATAAATGAAAACCTGGCCTGCCGTTCTTTAAAGACCGCCACATTATTAGAGAGAGACTATGGAAGCAATAAACAGTTTTTTCACAGCGTTCAGCGCGTTTCTGTGGGGATGGCCCATGATCGTCCTCCTTTTGGGAACTCACATTTTTCTCACCATCCGCCTTCGCTTTCCGCAGCGCAAAATCTTTAAGGCCATCGCGTTGTCTGTGAAACGCGACAAGCAGGCCACGGGCGACGTGTCACAGTTTGGCGCTTTAGCCACCGCCCTTGCTGCCACCATAGGCACGGGCAACATCATTGGTGTGGCAACGGCCATTGCCTTGGGTGGTCCTGGTGCTGTGTTCTGGTGTTGGCTTACAGGTGTCTTCGGCATCTCAACCAAATATGCCGAAGGGTTGCTTGCCGTGAAATATCGTGTGAAGACCAAACGGGGCCAGATGATTGGCGGCCCTATGTATGCTCTTGAGAAAGGGTTGGGGTGGAAGTGGCTTGCCGTGCTCTTCGCCATCTTTGCAACCCTTGCCTCTTTCGGCATAGGCAGCACCGTTCAGGCCAACGCCATCTCCACGCTTGTAGAGAACCAATATAACGTCTCGCCCTACATCACAGGTCTTGTTGTCACCGCCCTTGGTGCGGCCGTCATCGTGGGTGGCGTGAAGTCGATAGCCAAGGTGTGCGGCATGCTTGTGCCCTTCATGGCCATTTTTTATGTGTTGGGTTGCATCTACATCCTGTTTGTGAACCATGCTTATCTGCTCCCTGCTCTTCAGGTAATCTTCGATTCGGCGTTCACCACAAAGGCGGCCGGCGGTGGCTTTGCAGGCAGCACACTCATCATGGCCGCGCGTTATGGCATTGCCCGCGGCTTGTTCTCCAACGAGTCGGGTCTTGGCTCCGCGCCCATTGTTGCCGCTGCTGCCCAGACGCGCAATCCGGTCCGTCAGGCGTTGGTGTCGTCCACTGCCACGTTCTGGGACACGGTTGTCATCTGTGCGCTCACAGGCCTGGTCATCACCTCCAGCATCATTGCCTATCCCGACATCGACTATCATAACGGCGCCGCCCTTACAAAGGTTGCCTTCAGCAAGATTCCGTATATCGGAGCGCCGCTGCTCACCTTCGGTCTCTCCACCTTCGCCTTCAGCACAACCCTTGGCTGGAGCTATTATGGCGAGCGTTGTGTCGAGTATCTCAAGGGCAAGCGCTGGATGCTTTTCTATCGCATGATCTACATCGTGAGCATCTTTGTGGGCAGCGTTGTCAATCTGGCGTTGGTGTGGAACCTTGCCGACTGCATGAATGCTCTCATGGCCATCCCTAACCTTTTGTCTCTCATCTGTCTTAGCGGCATCATCGTTCATGAGACCCGCAAGTATCTGTGGCGCGGACAACTCGACAGGGAAATGGACGAAAAGGAAATAGAGGAACTGGAATAAGAACCTCTTGATGCGAAACGTCCATGACCGTTTTTCGTTAAGTCGGGGGAGCAGATACTCCCTTAATCCACCTTTTCCCAATCAATATTCCCTTGCCGTTTTCATCCAGTTCAATGCCTAATCCAATGACTTGGCGTTTGTCTGTCTTAAACGGCCTTACTCTTGATTGTTTCAAGGCGTTGATGAGGCTGAAGGGGTTGTAGACATCAACCATATTGCCTTCGCTGAACTTGTCTCAGCTTATAACGACACGTCGCATGTGTGCCTACTTTTAGCTGACGCAAAAGCACAAAAAGTGGCACAAAAGACGCAAAATGAATAAAAAACACTACCTTTGCAGGAGAAAACGAATGCCGTTATAATGAAAAATCTGTTACTCACATATTTTGACCGCTCATAGGTGGGGCGTACCGACTACTTCCGTCAGCTCATCTTTCTCACCTTTGCGCCTCTGTCAATCCTCCTCTTCGGTCTTCACCTTTTCGGGTCTTATGGTCTTACCGTTAAGCCCGCATTGGCTTGCTTGGCATGCTATGTTGTTGCGTCAGCCGTTGCCATCATAGCCTATCTGTTGAATGGGCCCGACTAAGTGGCTAATTGTTGTGGATAAAATAGTGTGGAACAGATTGTAAAGAAAAAAGAATGAAAAAGAATAGTGAGACATCTAAGAAGAGACGGGAGGGGTTTTATCGTAAAGCGTATAAGGCAATGCCTGAATATTACGGAGTTGATGTCGTTTCTGGACATCTGATTGCCTTGTGGGTATTTGAATTCGAAGCTTACCAAAAGTGGAGAGCCAAGCTCGGACATTGTGATACTGATGAGAAAGAAATGGCAGTTCTTCCTCAGCTTCTTGTTGATGAGTGTCGTAAAGAAAAGCCTGAGTTGTGGTGCATGTGGAGTCTTGCCGTGCTTTACAATTACGGCCCCAGTTACAAATACAATCCGTTGCCTGAGAACAGAAACGAGAGCATCAGGCTTCTTGAGGCTATACGTGACAGGCGTGATGAGTTGACAGATTCGGATGCAGACCGCGTGATAAAGAAGCTGCTCAACGATTGGTTGAAGTGCATTCGTGAGACAAATGTCTCTGAGGAGATTATAAACATTTCCCGTATGAACTTTATCGATGCCGATTATATTGATTTGTGTGATTTCGATAAAGGGGGTGAGAGTTTAATTTTTGTCAATTTACCAGGTCTTAAGATGAGAGATGGTTACCATTTAGGCCAATGCGAGAGTGGCGAGAACTGCAAATGGCTGCAAGACAAATCGTCATTCTTTTTTCATTGTGGTTCCGTTTGGGGCAGGAAACTCTTTGTCTACGATGCCAAAGGAAACGTATATGATGAGATTTCTGATTTTGTTGAGGCTGACGACACGGAGATAGGTAGGTCTTCTATGCAGTTGCTGATGGACTTTAAAAAACGGCATAATGACAATGTTCTCATTAGTGGCCCGTTAAAATCGGGACAAGTTAAACTTTAATCAAATTTCAATTAATTCAAAGAGCTATTAGTCCACTTTAACGGGACGGTAGTGCTATTTTATGATGGTATAATGACAATTTAAAAAAGCCATTGCTATCCTCATTCTCTTGCTTGCTTAATGGTCATGCCGACTGACCTGATACCCCTGCTTCCCAGCACGATGGACGAGGCGATGAAAATACCTATTTTTGGGTATTGCCGCAGTATTCTGATTGCAATAACTTTGCATAAAGTTAAATATTATAGGTTAAGACAAGCATGAGAATATACTCCACGCTGCTATTATGGATGATGTGCGCCACCCTGACATGGGCGCAGAATGTAGCGTCGGTCGTCATCGACAGCCGCTCGGGCGACCCCTTGGTGGGGGCAGTGGTGAGCGCCGTGGCGCAGGGTAAATGGAAGACTATCACCGACGCCGACGGACGGTTTGAACTTCCCCAGCGGGTGGTGGGCACGAAGATACGCATCACCATTTTAGGGTATAAGACGCTCACCGTGACCGCCAAACGACAGGGAGTCTACAGGATGACCGAGGACATAAGCACCCTGGGCGAGGTGGTTGTGACGGCGCGCACCGGACAGGGCCAGACGACCTCGTCTGTCATCGGGCGCGACGCCATGAGACATCTCCAACCCAACAGCATTGCCGACCTGATGGAGCTGTTGCCCGGCGGATATGCCAAGGACCCCAATATGGGTCAGGCCAATCTCATCACGCTCCGCGAGACCGGCACGATGGGCGCCTATGGTTCGGAGACGAGAAACAACAACTACTCCATCACCTCGCTGGGCACCCAGTTTGTCATCGACGGTGTGCCGCTGATGACCGATGCCAACCTCCAATACTCGCCCTTGGGCGGCACGCAGTCTTCCACCTCATCGTCATCGGCCGAGGGCAGCCGCAACATCACCAACAGTGGTGTAGACATGCGCGCCATCTCCACCGACGACATCGAGAGCGTAGAGGTGATGCGCGGAATACCCTCTGCAGAGTATGGCAACCTCACCAGCGGACTGGTCAGCATACGCAAGATACGACGCGCCCTGCCGCTGACGGTGCGCTTCAAGGCCGATGGCTACAGCAAGCTCTTCTCGGCTGGCAAGGGAGTCAACCTCAACCAGCGGGGAACGTCGCTTCTCAACATGGACTTAGGCTACCTCGACTCCAAGACCGACCCTACAGACAACCTGGAGAACTACAAGCGTCTGACGGCGTCGCTGAGATACACCCTCAAGGCCGACAGGAAGGCATACTCATGGAGCTGGAACTCGGCGCTGGACTATCAAGGCTCGTTTGACAATGCCAAGGCCGATCCCGACCTCAACTACGGACACATAGACGAATACCGCTCGTCGTACAACCGCGTGGCGATGACCAACAACTTCATGCTGAAACCCCGCAAGTCGGTGTGGAGCGAAGTGGCAGTCAACTCTATGGTGAGCCTTCAGACCGATCGGCTCCGACAGACACGCCTCGTGGCTCCGCAGCGTTATGGCATAGTGCCGCTGTCATGGACCGACGGTGAGAACGAAGCCCAAGCGGTCTTTGCCGAGTACATCGCCCACTATCTCTGCAACGGCAAACCGTTCAGCGCGTATATCAAGGCCAAAGGGGTGATGGGCTTCAAGACCGGCAGAGCCACCCACACCCTCAAGTTGGGTGCCAACTGGGACATCGCCAAGAACTTCGGGCGCGGACAGGTCTACGACATGCACCGCCCGCTGAGCGTCACGGGATGGAGTTCACGCCCGCGCCGATACAAGGACATCCCTTCGCTGCAGAACCTGTCTGCCTTCGGCGAAGAGCAGATGCGCTGGAGCCTGGGCAGGAGCACCATAGACCTCATGGCAGGACTGCGACTGGCAATGATGCCTGGGTTGGACAGCCGATACGACATGAGCGGACGCATATATGCCGACCCGCGCATCAATATGGGCTGGCATCTGCCCAAGCTGACGGTGGGCGGCGAACCTATGACCATCTCCCTCAACGCCGGATATGGCATCACCACCAAGATGCCTACCCTCAACTATCTTTACCCCGACCGTTACTACAGCAATTTCATATCTCTGGCGTATTACGACGCGTCTTCACCGGCACAGAACAGCCGTTTTGTGGTACACACCTACATCCAGGACCCCACCAACTACAACCTCTCTCCCGCCCGCAACCACAAGTGGGAGGTGAGAGTAGACCTCGGCTGGCACGACAATACGCTGTCGATAGACTATTTCAGGGAGACGATGAACGACGGGTTCAGATATGCCGCCATCTATGGTTCCTATGCCTACAGGGCTTACGATGTGAGCCAGATGCAGGCAGGCCGCGACTATCACTCGTTGCCCTACACAGAGCGGCAGGTGCTCGACGGCTATCAGAAGGCGGGCAACGGCAGCCGACTGGTGAAGCAGGGCATAGAACTGACCTTCACCTCGCAGCGCATCCACGCTCTGCGCACCCGTATCAATGTCACCGGAGCGTGGTTTCGTACGCTCTACACCAACAGCCAACCCATGTTCGACGCCGTGAGCACAGTGATAGACAACCAGCCGGTGCGCGAGCAGTATGTGGGGCTTTACGACTGGAACGACGGAAGGCTCAACGACCGCGTCAACACCAATGTGACCTTTGATACGCAGATACCCGAGTGGCGGCTGATATTCACCACCTCGGTGCAGTGCATGTGGATGATACACACCCGCCAAATGTGGAAAAACGGCACGCCCATGGCCTACATCGCAGCCAGCGACGGCCAACTGCATCCCTACACCACGGAGAGCCTCAATGACCCCCGACTCTCCCAGCTCACCCGCAACTACAACGCCGACCTCTTCCGACCGTTCACGGTGCCCATGTCGGCCATCGTCAATCTGAAGGTGACCAAGGAGATAGGCCGCATGATGCGCCTGTCGTTCTTCGCCAACAAGATATTGGACTATCTGCCCGACTACACCGCCAACGGGCGCACCATCAGGCGCAATGCCTCGCCCTACTTCGGAGTCGAGGCGGGCTTGAGCCTATAACAGACAACCCTAACAGCAAACAGGAATATGAAGACAAGACTTATACTCTACATCATGGCGCTGAGCGTGCTGGCAGCATGCTCCGACCTGGAGACAGGCAGCACCCGCCACACCGCCACGCAGATTGCCGTTACGCCGCCCGTGGGGATAAGCGGCATGCAAATCACCAGCCAGCAGATAAAGATTACCAACCTCACCACCGGCGTCACCACCACCCTGTCGTCGACCGAGGGCATCACCCTCGCCGAGGGGCTCTACGACATGGTCTACTCTGCCGACATCACCTATACCGCCCACAACGCCAACAACGAGACGGCGCAGGCCAAAGGCCGACTTACCGGCAAGGCTGAGAACGTACAGATTACCGGGAGCAGCCGACAGGTGCAGATAGAGACGTTTCTGTCGGCCGACAACGACGACTTCATCATTGAGGAGATATTCTTCGCCGGCACGCTGCGCAGTTCTGGACTGCAGTATTATGGCGACAGCTACATCAAGATTTACAACAACACCGACCACGTGCTCTATGCCGACGGACTGGCTTTCTGCGAGTCGCGGTTCAAGTCTACCCTGTATTTCGAGTACACCCCCGACATACGCAAGGACACCATGACTATCTGGTCGCTCTACGTGATACCCGGCAGCGGTACCGACCACCCCGTGCAGCCTGGCCACTCGCTGCTGCTCTGCGACACGGGCATAGACCACCGCAACGCCAACCCCAACTCCTTTGACCTGAGCGCCGCCGACTTTGAGTGGTACGATGTTTCCACCCACCCCGAACACATGGACATCGACAGCGAGACGGTGCCCAATCTCGACAAGTGGTATTGTTATACCGAGTCGTTCTACGTGTTGCACAACCGAGGATTTACCTCCTACGCCCTGGCGCGTATTCCTATCGACAAGGCGCAGTACCTTAAGGACTACAAGTATACCTATTATTATACGATGTATCTGCCTGCCGGCACTTTCCCCATGCAGCAGGATGCGTACAAGATGCCCAACGCATGGATTGTCGATGGGGTCAACTGCAGCATCGAGGCCAAGCGCCTGTGGAATATTCTGCCCCCGTCGGTTGACGCTGGCTGGACCCACTGCGGCAAGATTGACAAGGACGAGACCCGATACTTCCGCAGCGTGCGCCGGAAGCTCCAGTATCTCAACGCCGACGGCACCATGCACCTGCAGGACACCAACAACTCGACCGAGGACTTCAACACCGAGTGCATACCCTCTATCGTCGAGCTGCAGCATACCGCCATCGACGCCGCTGGTACCAAGGCGACCACAGTGACCTATGATGGCATAACTCCCAAGCAGTAGAAGATGAAATACGATACCTCTACCACCTCCCTGACGGCGCTCCTTGCCACAGCCATGCTCATGGCAGCGCCCGCCACCCTCACGGCGCAGCAGAATGACAGCACCCACACCTCGCTGTCGGCACGCATGTGGCAGACGCAGATGCCGTCGGCTGATTTCGGTGCCGCGCTCTACCTCAACCCAGCCATGCAGAGCTACAGCTACAGCGCCTCTATCAACAGACTGCAGGCAGGCATGGACTACAGCAAGGCTTCACGCCCCGCGCGACTCGAAGACGGCACGGGCAGCAGCACGGGTTACGGCTGCATCGACGCCTATCTGCACAAGGGCAAAGCCACGCTGTGGGGCAATGCGGCTTACCGCAACGGCACCACGCGCAACGTACGCTTCAGCGAGACCACAGACTACCGGCTGCTCTACCCCTACCTGATGGCCGACACCGTGGGGGGCAACACGCATGGTGAGTATTACCACTTTATGGGTGGCTTCTCCTATCCTTTGGGCCGATGGAACATCGCTGCCGAGGGTGAATACACCGCCCGGATGGAGTTCCGCACCCGCGACCCACGCCCCAAGAACCTCTCGGGCAACCTGATGGCTCGGGTGGGCGTCTCGACCCAGGTGGGCACCGGCGTCATGGGCATGGCTGTGAGCGCCAGACGCTACAAGCAGACCAACGAGGTGAAGCTCTACAACGAGGTGAGCATGCCCACCATCTATCACCTCACGGGCATGGGCAACGACTACTACCGCTTCAGGGGAGCCAACACCTCTACCTACTACCAAGGCCACTCTTTAGGGGGCATGCTCAGCTACCGACAGCGACGCGACAGCCAGCGTGGTGCCTTCGCCCAGGCGGGCTATGAGTTTACAGAGATTGAGAAGATTATCTCTTCGCTCAACGAACTGCCTCTCGCCACGCTGCGGCTGCATCGGCAGGACGCCACGGCGGGATGGCTGTCGACAGTGGGGCGCCACACGTTGGGCTTACGGCTCAGCGAGGAGTGGCAGCGGCGCCAGGGCTTCGAGCACATCTTCGGCACGGCTCAGGATAATATCTACCCGCAGATAGCCATTGCCGAGATGTACCGCCTCACCACCCTGCGCATAGGTGCCGACGCGCTCTGGCAGCACGTGCTGCCCATAGCCTGCCGCCGGGGCTACTGGGCGCTGCAGGCGGGTACCGCCTACTGCGACTACCATGAGGAATATGCCGAACCTTATCGGCAGTTGCGGGTTAGGTCATGGCAGTCGGCACTGACGCTCACTGCCGCGGTAGAGTCTCGCTACATGCTTACCCACCTCCAGACCACCGCCTCGCGGACATGGCATACCGACGCCCGCGCCGACCACATCGAGGGCACTATGGCTACGCCGGTGATGCACGCCTATGAGACCCTCGCCCACCCCGCCTGGTCTACCGGCGCCGCCATCGAGACCTCCTACAAGGCTAGCCCGCGCTTCCACCCCTTTGTGCGCGCCGACTGGCGCTACGGCCGCTATGCGCTGACCGCTCACGGCATGGGCCTGACCCTGGCTGCGGGCATATATTTCTAACGAAATGACAATGACAATGAAGACAATAATAACCAAAACACAAACAAGTATGAAGAAAATTATACTCTTTCTGGCAGCATGTTTCATGCTCGCCACCGCATCGCTGGCAGAGACCCAGCCTGCAGTGACCTTCAACTGGGCACACACCGTAGACGGCGCCACATCGGCTGGCGACAACATCATCGGTATGGTCAAAGCCTCGGGCGGCGACTACTATGTGGCTACCACATGGGGCACCAACTCCGGGGCCTCACAGGTCAACCTCTGGTTTGACGGCGAACAGGTCACTGGCGCCGACGGCGCCGCCATCGTGGGTAGTCCTTACACGGGCACCAGCCAAAATGGCAACATGTTTCTGCAGAAGGTGAGCAACGCAGGCTCAATCGTCTGGAACGCCTATACGCGCAAAGGCGACATCGCGCACGACAAGTCGCACATCGTCCCAACCAAGGACGGCGGACTGCTGGCTGTGCTCAAGACCCGCGCATGGGTGGCAGAGGCTGGCTATGACAACCTGGTAGAATATGTAGACCCCACGGGCCATGTGACCACCATCAAGGACATGGGCAATGTCAGCGGCGAGTACCGCTACCTGGTGCTCAAGATAGCCGAGAACGGCAGCCTGGAGTGGTCGCGCCTCATCGCGGGCAAGGTAGAGAAGCGCAAGAGGGGATTCACCAAGGACAACATGTCGGTCTATGGCGTGGCTGTCGACGAGGATGGTGGCATCTATCTCACCGGTAACTTCCGCACCGAGATGTATCTGAAGAAGAGCGACGGAACCGTAGAGACACTCACCGCAAAGAACTCTACCGAGTGGGATGGTGACTCTCAGGGTGTGGTGGGCGACCTTTTCCTTGCCAAGTTAGACAAGGACGGCTACTTTGTCAAGAGCCTTACCGCAGAGGGCATTGCCGCCAGCGCGTTCCTGGACAAGATGGTCTATGCCGACGGCAACCTCTACTTCAGCGGACGCATAAAGGGTAAGGCAGGCAACGAACTGACGCTGGGCGGCAAGGCTGTAAGCGTCACCAACGACTGCGAGAACCTCCTGCTGGCATCGGTCAGCGCTGCCGACCTCAGCGTCAGCTATGTCAAGACCATCACCCCCGTGGGCAGCAAGAAGACCATACATAACAACGGTTGCCAGTGGATAGACGGATATGTATACTTCACCGGTTCGTCTATGGGCGGACTCACCGGACTCTACGAGAACAGCAAGGGACAGCACAAGGGCTTCATCCTCAAGATGGACCCAGCCACAGGCGAGGTGGTCAAGAGCGCCATACGCTTGGATGGCGGCATAGGCAAGTTCTATGGAGTCTATCTCAACGGCTCCACGATGTATGCCTTCGGCTATGACATGAGCGGTGGTGCTCTGCTGGTGCCTGTAGATGCCGCCACACTCTCACTGGGTACCCCCATCACGCTGTGCAAGTATGGTGTAGTGGCTGTCGGCGTCACTCCAATCATAGACGGTGAGAACATGGTAGTGGCCAACCGAGGCAGAAACACCGCGACGCTCTATGGCACCGACTACTCATACACCGGCAACAAGAACTGGGCGATGATATACTATAGCTACAAAGTGGCTGGCACATCGGCAGGCATCAATACCACCACCGCCGAGAGCCAGAAGGGCAAGACGGATGTCTACACGCTCGACGGACGGCTGGTAAAGAGTGCCCAGAGTTATGACAAGGCGGTAGGCGGACTCGCCCAGGGCGTCTATGTCATCGGCAACAAGAAAGTGACCATCCCCTAACCACGACCCGCCATGTAGAGACAACACCAGCGACGCCTTCAGCCTCCGCATAAGCTGCAAGCAGGACAACATACTGAGTGGTATCGCTGCAGCTGTGGCTGAGGTGGAAAGGGCGCTGCTGTGAGAGGACAGGATGCTTATGTTGCCGGAATCATCGCCAACTCGGCTCGCGCCGAGGGCTTGGTGTCGGTGGCAAGCTGCACCAACAAGGGCGAGGTGTCTACCACCGCCGCCACCGAGTTTATCGGCAACCTGCGCGGCAACAGCACCATAGCTCTTGGTGAGGGCAACATCATTGCCGACGGCCTCACAGCCTACACTCTCGACCCCAAAAGCACAGGCATCAACAACGTTGGGCTTGGCGCAACAGCAAAGAACGGCAAGTTTGTAAAGAACGGACGTGTCGTGATCGTCAACAACGGTAACGAATATAACCTTAACGGAACAAAATTCTGATTTATGCGAAAAATCTTATCGCTCCTCTTCTGCCTTGGCGGCTTCATGGCCGCCGGGGCACAGACCTTGCCCCTTGACAGCTGCATACGCAAAGGCACGCTCAGCAACGGTCTCACCTATTATATTAGACATAACGCCCAGACACCGGGACAAGCCGACTTCTACATCGCGCAGCGTGTGGGCTCCATCTTGGAGGAGCCGCAGCAGCGCGGACTGGCACACTTTCTTGAGCACATGGCGTTCAACGGCACACGCCACTTCCCCGACGGCAACGGTGGCGAGCGCTCCGTGCGCAGCTGGTGTGAGCGCAACGGCATAAAGTTTGGCGCCGACCTCAACGCCTACACGTCCATCGACCAGACGGTCTACAACATCTCCAACGCCCCGATAACCAAGGCGGGCGTGGCAGACACCTGTCTCATCATCCTCCACGACTGGGCTGGTTCGCTGCTGCTTAAAGACAACGAGATCGACCAGGAGCGTGGTGTCATCCGTGAGGAGTGGCGCACCCGTCGCTCACGCATGGCGTCCATGCGCATGATGGAAGACGCCATGCCGGTGATCTATGCAGGATCTAAGTATGCCGACTGTCTGCCCATCGGACACATAGAGGTGGTCGACACGTTCCGTTATGACGTGCTGCGCGACTACTATCGCCGCTGGTATCGTCCCGACCTGCAAGGCATCATCGTTGTTGGCGACATCAACGTTGACGAGATGGAGGCAAAGATAAAGAACCTGTTCAAGGACGACACCGTGCCGGCAGGAGCGCCCGAGCGCACCTATTATGGTGTGCCCGACAACAAGGAGATGATTGTCTACACCCAAGCCGACAAGGAGCAGCCCACGCTCAACCTGTCGCTCTTCATGAAGCGCGACGCCGACCCACGCTCACAGCGCGACACGCGCGAGGCGTTCCTCGGCGGCTACAAGTCGCGTCTTGCCATGTTCATCCTGCGCCAGCGTCTGGCACAGCTCTCGCATGAGGCGCAGCCACGTGTCATGTCGGCAAGCTGCCGCTCAGGCAACTTCTACATCACACCCGAGAAAGAAGCGTTCTCGCTGAACATCGGTCTGATGCCTAACGACCCGCATACGGGCATCGACGCTGCCATCGCTGTTGTGGAGAAGGCACGCCGCTATGGTGTGACCGAGGCAGAGCTGGAGCATGCCAAGGTGCAGCACACCGTCAGCATTGAGCACCGCCTCGACAACAAGGAGAAGACACGCAACGCCGAGTATGCCAAGGCCATCGTCGCCAACTTCTGCAACGCTGAGCCTTGCATGAACATCGAGTATGAAGCTGCGCTGGAGGCCGAGTTCTCTGCCACCGTGACCCTCGACGACATAAACAAGACGCTGAAGGATATCATCACCGACGAGAACCAGGTGTGCATGGTGTTCGGCCCGACACAGTATGACGGCAAGGCTTACACCATGCCCACAGCCGACCAGTTTAAGTTGTGGATAGAAGCTGCACAGAAGAAAGAATATGCCGACGACAACAAAGCTGGTGCCGTGGACCCCACGTTCATGAAGAAGCTTCCCAAGAAGGGTAAGATTGTGTCGAAGCGTGAGGTGGCAAACGGCTACACCGAGTATGTGCTCTCCAACGGCATAAAGGTCAGTGCGCGTCCCTCAGATATAGAGCCTAACCGCCTGACGATAAACATGTTCCGTCTGGGTGGCCGCTCGCTCTACCCCGACAGCGACGCCGCCACTCTGCAGTTCTTGGGCAGCGTGGTGCGCGAGAGTGGCGCTGCCGATTTCGACTACCTCACCCTTGAGAAGAAACGCCGTGGCAAGGCGTTGCGCGTGGTGCCTTACATCGACTCGGAGGAAGAGGGCGTGAAGGGCGTGTGTGTGGCTTCCGACTTTGAGACCTGGCTTCAGGTGATGTATCTCTACCTCACCCAGCCGCGCAAGGACAAGGCCATCTTCCAGAACATGGTTGCCAAGCAGCGGTCGATGCTGAAGAACCGTAACGCCAGTCCGAACGTAACCTATAACGACTCGTTGCGCGTGGCTGTCTATGGACACCGCAAGCGCACGGAGCCTATCACGGCAGAACGTCTTGACGAGGTGAACTTCGACCGCATGTACGAGATCTATCATGAGCGCTTCGCCAACCTTGATGGCATGAACCTCATCGTCACGGGCGACATTCGTGAGGACCTGTTTGAAGATCTCCTCTGCCAGTATGTGGCAAGCCTGCCTGGCAAGAAGGCAAAGAAGGGTCATGAGGCAGACCACAAGCCGGGACAGTATGCTCTCGACATTGAGCGCGGAAAGACCACAACGGTGTTCCACAAGACGATGAAGACCCCGTCGGCGCTCACCAACGTGTTCTACACCGCCGATGTGCCTTACACCGCCGACAATGACCTTAAGCTCGACGTGCTCTCGCAGATCATGCGTGCCGTCTACACCGAGACCGTGCGCGAGGAGAAGGGTGGCACCTATGGTGTGAGCGTGGACGGACAGTTCTGGAAATATCCCACCGAGGGTTGCTCCATGACCGTCAACTTCCGTTGCGACCCCAAGAAATATGACGAGCTGCTGCCTGTCATCGACGAGCAGTTGCAGCGCATGGCTAAAGAGGGTCCCACGGAGGAGCAGTTGAAGAACGTGAAGGAGTATGAGCGTAAAAACTATGACCGCGCCGTGCTCACCAACGGATGGTGGGAGTATGTGCGCTATCACGAGTTGCGCGATGGCATCGACTTCAACGACCAGTATCTTCAGAAGGTTGACCGCCTGACCCCTGCCGACATACGCGACTTCTGCCGTCTGCTCACCACATCGGGAAACCGCATTCAGGTGACGATGAAATAAGAAGGTAAATCATAAAAAACGAACAATGAACAAAAACAATATTTCTGTTTTCAAAGGCATGCAGCGGGCCGCTGTTGTTCTGCTGCTCTGCCTCTCTGCCCTGTCGGCGCATGCCGGCGACGTGATGACGAAAAAGGCTGACGGCACCTATGTGGTGCGCACAACAACGATATGCAAGGCCCGTGGCTACCGCAAGGGAACACCCGTGGAGGTGCACATAAAGAAAGGCAACGTGGTGAAGGTCGTGGCGTTGAAGAACGAAGAGACCGTGCCCTATTTTTCACGCGTCAAGCAGTTTCTGCTGCCTCTCTACAACAACCTTAAGCTCTCGAAAGCCAGGAAGCTGACAGAGAAGACCAAGGTCGATGGCTGCACAGGCGCTACGTTCAGCACAAAGGCGGTGCAGAAAAACATTCACGCCGCAATTGAATATTACGAGAAGAACAAGTGAAATAAGTGAAGAGTGAAGAGTGAAGAGTGAAAAATCCATATGCTTTGCTTTCTTGCAGCCTTAGCTATAGGATTTTTCACTCTTCACTCTTCACTTTTTCAACTAAAATTAAATTATCGTCTTTTTTCTCAATTTTTTTTATTACTTTTGCGAGTTGACAAATTAATCTTTAAAAAACACCACGACATAATATGGACGACGAGATAAAAGACGGCGAGGAGTTGAACGCCAAGGACCTAAACGACGCGAATGAAGCCCCTGCCGACGGCAAGGGCGAGGAACATTCCGACTATAAGCCTGTGAACCGGTTTGACGCTTCGGCTGTGCACCACCTTAGCGGAATGTACCAGAACTGGTTCCTCGACTATGCCTCATACGTTATTCTGGAGCGTGCCGTCCCCCACATCGAGGACGGCCTGAAACCTGTGCAGCGACGTATCCTTCACTCTATGAAGCGTATGGACGACGGACGCTACAACAAGGTTGCCAACATTGTGGGACACACCATGCAGTTTCACCCTCACGGTGATGCTTCCATCGGCGATGCCCTCGTGCAGATGGGACAGAAAGATCTGGTCATCGACTGTCAGGGCAACTGGGGAAACATCCTCACCGGCGACCCTGCCGCTGCTCCACGATACATAGAGGCACGCCTGTCAAAGTTTGCGCTCGACGTGGTGTTTAACCCCAAGACCACCGAGTGGCAGCTATCCTACGACGGACGCAACAAGGAGCCTATCACCCTGCCTGTGAAGTTTCCGTTGCTGCTCGCCCAGGGTGCCGAAGGCATTGCCGTGGGTCTGAGTTCGAAGATCCTGCCCCATAACCTCAACGACCTGTGCGACGCTGCCGTGAGCTACCTCAAGGGCCAGCCGTTCAACCTCTATCCCGACTTCCCGACGGGAGGAAGCATTGACGTGTGCAAGTATAACGACGGTCAGCGGGGCGGCATGCTCAAGGTGAGGGCCAAGATAGAGAAGCTCGACAACAAGACGCTTGCCATAAGGGAGATCCCGTTCAGCAAGACCACCGCCACGCTCATCGACTCTATTCTGCGTGCCATAGAGAAGGGCAAGATCAAGGCAAAGAAGGTGGAAGACAACACCGCCGCCAACGTGGAGATTCTGGTGCACCTCGCCCCCGGCGTGTCGTCAGACAAGACCATCGACGCCCTCTATGCCTTCTCCGACTGTGAGATTAACCTGTCGCCCAACTGCTGCGTCATCCAGGACAACAAGCCGTGCTTCCTGTCGGTAAGCGATGTGCTGCGTTACAACGTAGACAGCACCATGGGCCTCTTGCGCAAGGAGCTGCAGATCCGTCGTGGCGAGCTGCTTGAGCAACTGTTCTTCGCTTCGCTGGAGCGCATCTTCATAGAGGAGCGCATCTATAAGGAGCGCGGCTTTGAGAACGCCACCGACATGGATGTGGCTGTGGCGTTTGTCGACAAGAAGCTGGCGCCCTTCGCCAAGGACTTTGTGCGCGAGGTGACACGCGACGACATCCTCCGACTGATGGAGATAAAGATGCAGCGCATTCTTAAGTTTAACAAGGATAAGGCCGACGAGCTGATGGCCAAGATCAAGGCCGAACTTAAGGATATCGACTACGACCTTGCCCACATGACCGACGTGACCATCGACTGGTTCAAGTTTATAAAGGACAAGTATGGCAAGCATCATCCACGCCTCACCGAGATAAAGAGTTTCGACACCATCGTCGCAACAACCGTGGTTGAGGCCAACGAGAAGCTCTACATCAACCGTCAGGAGGGATTCATTGGCACGGGTCTGAAGAAGGACGAGTTTGTGTGCAACTGCTCCGACATCGACGACATCATTGTGTTCTTTAAGGATGGTAAGTTTAAGGTTGTTAAGGTGGCCGACAAGATTTTCGTGGGCAAGAACGTGCTGTGGCTACAGGTGTACAACAAGAACGACAAACGCACAACCTATAACGTGGTCTACCGCGACGGACAGAATGGACCTCACTTCATAAAACGCTTTAATGTGCCTACGGTGACACGCGATCGCGAGTATGACATCACCCGTGGAGAGAAAGGCTCACGAATAGTTTATTTCACAGCCAACCCCAATGGCGAGGCAGAGATAATAAAGGTCATCCTTGAGGCTAACCCGCGTCTCAGGAAGGTCATCATAGAGAAAGACTTCTCGCTCGTGCCTATCAAGGGACGTGGTGCCAAGGGACAGCTCGTAACAAGAAACCCCGTTCATCGCATAGGACTGAAGAGCCACGGCCACTCTACGCTCGGCGGACGGGAGGTGTGGTTCGACCCCGATGTGAACCGCATCAACTATGACGAGCACGGACGTCTGCTCGGCGAGTTTAACGAGGACGACGCCATTCTGGTGGTGCTGGAGACGGGCGAGTTTTATATCACCAACTTCGATGCCAATAACCACTATGAGGACAATATCCGCATAATAGAGAAATGGGAGCCTGAGAAGGCGTGGACTGCCGTGGTGGTAGATGCCGACAACGGCGGCTTCTACTATCTGAAGCGCTTCTGCATGGAGGCTACACAGCGCAAGCAGTCGTTCCTTGGCGACAACCCGAAGAACAGGTTTGTGCTGCTCACCGACACGCCGTTCCCGCGTCTTGAGGTGACCTTCGGCGGCAACGATGCCCACCGTGAGCCCATGGAGGTGGATGCTGAGGAGTTTATCGCCGTGAAGGGCTTCAAGGCCAAGGGCAAACGTCTCACCACCTTCGATGTGGAGAAGGTCACGGAGCTGGAGCCGCTGCGCTTCCCTGAACCTCCTGCCGACGACAATGACGACGAGGAGGATGACGAGCCTGTGGATCTTGACCGCGATGCGGGAAAGAGCCAGCAGCAGGTCATTGACGAGATGACGGGACAGCTCAACCTCTTCACCGACGGCAATGGCGACAAGGTGCTTGAATGAAAACCGTAGGGTGGAAACAATTTAACGACAACGTTTTGTTTTGAGAATAATGAACAGATTCAGAGAATGGCTGTTGCTCTTGTGTCTGGTGTCGGCTCTTGCTTCTTTTGCTCAGCAGGTGCCGACAGACAGCTGCTCGTCATCGGGTAGCTGCTCGTCATCGGGCGATTGTTCTTCGTCGGACGACCGCTTGTCATCGGGCCGTCGCATCGTGACCAACGCGCAGATGATAGCCGTGGGCTCAACCAACATCCTCGACACCTATCTCTCGCCAGAGAAATATCGTGGCACGGCGGTTGCCTATGAGTCGCAGACGGAACGACGAAAGGAGGGGCGGCTATGGTCGCAGCAGTTGGTCTACCACGGCGAACTGGCGTTTGGCCGCAACCGCGCCGACAACGCCAACGACATGGCCGGACTCTTCCGCTTCAGCTATGGCATGCACCGCCATTGGACGCTCCTCGACAACCGTCTGGAACTCAAGGCGGGTGCTCTTGCCGACCTTAACATCGGCTTCCTTTACAACACGCGCAACGGCAACAACCCTGCACAGGCGCGTCTGTCGGTAGACCTCACGCCGTCGGCATCGGCAGCGTGGCGCTTTGCTGTTGGCCGCACGGCGTGCAAGGCTGTTTATGAGGTGGCGGTGCCGCTCGCGGGCGTGATGTTCTCGCCCAACTACGGGCAGTCGTATTATGAGATTTTCTCCCGTGGCAACTACGACCACAACGTGGTGCCCACAACCGTCGGGTGCGCTCCTTCGCTGCGCCAGCTCCTCGCTCTCGACATCACCCTTGGCCGCACAGCTTTGCGCTTGGGCTATATGGGCGATGTGCGCCAGGCAGAAGTCAACAACCTCAAGCAGCACACCTATAACCACATGTTTGTTCTTGGCATGGTGCGGCGCTTTACCATCTGCCGCATGCAGCCGTAACCGTTTTCCAACTTTTCGTTGATGACCTGTCCGTCATCAGCTTCATGACCAATCCATCATTATTTTTTTTCATGACCAATCCATCATTCAGAAACATCTTACGACCTCTCTTCTGTCGTCTCACGTCAGCGCTGTTGCTCATGTCGCTAACCGCGTTGTCGCTAACCTCGTGTGTTGACGAGGACGAATATTCGAACACGGCGCGTGGCAACTTCGAGGCACTGTGGAAGATGATGGATGAACATTATTGCTTCTTTGCGGAGAAGCAGCAGACCTTGGGCGTCGACTGGAACGAGGTGCACGCGCGTTATGCCGCGCAGGTTAATGACCTCATGACGGAGGACCAGCTCTTTGAGGTGCTGGGCAACATGTTGGGTGAGCTGCGCGACGGACATGTCAACATGTATTCGGCGTGGGATGTGGCGCGCAACTGGTCGTGGCGAGAGGACTATCCTGCCAACGTGAGCGACACGTTGTTGCGCAGGTATCTCGGGACCGATTATCGCATCGCTGCCTCGCTGAAATATCGCATTCTCGACGACAACATCGGCTACATACGCTGTGCCTCGTTTGCCAACGCTTTTGGTGAGGGAAACCTCGACGAGGTTATGCTGTATCTCGCCCCTTGCCGCGCACTTATAATAGATGTTCGCGACAACTCGGGTGGGCTCGTGACCTCAGCAGAGCAGTTGGCTGCGCGGTTCACCAACGAGAAGCGTCTTGTGGGCTACATGCGTCACAAGACAGGACGGGGCCATGACGATTTCTCTGACCTTGAGGCACAATATCTCAAGCCTTCCAACGGCATGCGTTGGCAGAAGCGTGTGGCTGTGCTCACGAACAGGTCGGTCTACAGCGCGGCAAACGAGTTTGTGAAATATATGAAATGTTGCCCTGGCGTTGTGGTCGTGGGAGACAGTACGGGTGGTGGCGCAGGCATGCCGTTCTCCAGCGAGCTGCCCATAGGGTGGAGCGTCCGCTTCTCCGCCTGCCCCATGTATGATGCCGATAAACAAAGTGTGGAGAACGGCATCGCTCCCTCTCTTCCCGCTGCTCTCTCCGATGCTGACGCCAAGCGCGGACTCGACTCGATCATTGAAGCTGCGAGAAGAGCGGTGAAAGGGGAGTGAAAGATTCTTTTGATAAAACCGTTGAGGGGCTATAATAAGATATTGTTTTTTTCTTCCACAAGAGTGTCGTTTCCATTTTTTATTTGTATTTTTGCCAAACATGTATTGCTCTATCTGAACAGAACGAAGAAATATCTCAACTAAATAAATCAAAAACCAATCAACTATATGAAAAAATCTTTAATCAAAATGATGATGCTGGCAGCATGCAGCATCTTCTCGCTCACCGCTTGTGGCGGCGACGACAACGGCGGCGGAGCGTCAAAGGGAGATGACGGTGACAACCAGAAGCCTACAGAGACCGTGACCTTTGCCAAAGGTGCCGACATCAGTTGGGTGACGGAGATGGAGAAATCGGGAATGAAATTTTATAACGCCAGCGGCAAGCAGACCGATTGCTTCGAGCTGATGAAGGAGTTGGGCATGAACGCAATACGTCTGCGTGTGTGGGTGAACCCCACCGATGGCTATTGCAACAAGGCCGATGTGGTGGCAAAGGCGCTGCGCGCAAAGACTCAGGGCCTGGCGCTGATGGTCGACTTCCATTATTCTGACTCATGGGCTGACCCCGGCAAGCAGAACATTCCCAACGCATGGAAAAACTATAACCTCGCAAAGATGAAGACAGCTGTGGCTGACCACACCAAGGAGGTGCTTCAGGCACTTAAAGACAAGGGCGTCGATGTGCAGTGGGTGCAGATCGGCAACGAGACAACGTCAGGCATGCTGTGGCCCATGGGCGAGGCCAAGGGCAACGATTTTGCCAACTATGTGAGTCTGAACAATGCCGGTTATGACGCTGCAAAGAGCGTCTTTCCTGACGCACTCTGCATCGTGCACATAGACCGCGGACAGGAGCTTACGCACCTCACATGGATGTTTGACGGTCTGAAGAAGAACGGTGCCAAATGGGACGTGATAGGTCTCTCGCTCTATCCCACCGACTCGACATGGAAGAACGACACCGACAACTGCCTGGCCAACATGAGCACCCTCGCCATAACCTATGGCAAGAAGGTGATGCTCTGCGAGATTGGCATGCCGTGGGACTCGAACAACGCTGCTGCCGTGACAAAGAAGATGGTGGACGGCTGCAAGAACATCAAGCAATGTCTTGGCGTGTTCTACTGGGAACCGGAGGCTTACAACGGTTGGAAAAGCTACTCGCTCGGTGCTTTCGACAAGAGCGGCAAACCCACAGCGGCGATGAATGCGTTTAAATGATTTTCTGAAACTTCGTAAAGATTAATATTTACATTGCGCTTCGCGCTCATGCTTTGTAAACATTAATTTCCATTAATGATTCATTAATTATCATTAATACGCGCTTCGCGCGCAAAATTGATGTTTAATTAACGTTTAATTAATGGACATTAATGTCTAACCCTGCGCGAAGCGCCTAAGAATATGCAGCTTGCATGAATGTTTAACAAAGAGCTTTGCGCATTTTATACGCATGGTTTTATGATTGAAAAAATGAAAACATCAACAATATACAACAGGCTCACGAGCCTCCTGCTTCTTGCTCTTCCCCTCGCCGCCACGGCGCAGCCACGACAGAGCATGAACCTTAGAAACTGGCAGTTCTCGCGCGACAGCATAAGCTACAGCGCCGTAACCATTCCCCACGATTGGGCCATCAACGGACCGTTCGACAAGAAGCACGACCTTCAGTTTGTGGCGATAGAGCAGAACGGCGAGACAGAGAAAACGGAGAAGTCAGGACGCTCAGGTGCCCTGCCCTGGATCGGCCGCGGCTTCTATAAGACCACGGTCAACCTGAAGAGCGTGCCAAAGACCGCCGTGCTCGAGTTTGACGGCGCCATGGCCGACCCGCATGTCTACATCAACGGCAAGCTGGCAGGCCATTGGGCTTATGGCTATAACGCCTTCCGTGTCGATGCCCGCCCTTATCTCAAGAAAGGAAAAAACGAGATCAGCGTGAGCCTGAACAACCGCGAGGAGAGCTCGCGATGGTATCCGGGTGGCGGCCTGTATCGCCCTGTGACGCTCGTCACCACAGCCGATGAGGCCCATCTCAACCCGTGGGGCTGCTGGTTCCGCACAGAGAGCATTGGCGACGGCAAGGCCGTGGTGAGCGTGTGCAGCAATGTTGAGTGTGTGGACAAGACGCTCGCCGTGGAGACACAGCTCCTTGGTGCCGACGGCAAGGTGGTGGCACAGAAGCGTTATGGCGACTTCAATGCCGAGGGCAACGCTGTGTTCAGCCTCGATGTCAAGGACGCGCAACTGTGGTCGCCTGAGCAGCCTTATCTCTACACGCTTGTGACACGTCTCTACCGCAACAAGAAGGTCATCGACGAGACGCGTCAGAAGGTGGGCATACGCACCGTGCGTGTGGCACAATATGACGGCTTCCAGCTCAACGGCGTGTCGCGCAAGATCAAGGGCGTGTGCCTGCATCATGACCTCGGACCCTTGGGTGCCGCTGTCAACAAGGCAGCGCTCATCCGCCAGATCCGCACGATGAAGGACATGGGCTGCGACGCCATTCGCACGGCCCACAACATGCCGTCGACATGGCAGATGGAGGTGTGCGACTCGATGGGCATGATGGTCATGGCCGAGAGCTTCGACATGTGGATCTATCCAAAATGTAAGAACGGCTACGCCAAGGACTTTAAGCAATGGGCTGACCGCGACATAACCAACCTGGTGCTCAACCACCGCAACCACCCGTCTATCGTGATGTGGAGCATAGGCAACGAGATTCCTGAGCAGTGGAGCACCGAGGGCCGCGACATCGCCGCCCATCTGCAAGACCTCTGCCACCAGCTCGACCCCACGCGCCCCGTGACACAAGGCATGGACCGCGCGGAAGGTGCTCTTAAGTCGGGCTTCGCACAGGTCATGGACGTGCCGGGCTTCAACTATCGTGTTCATCTTTACGACAACAACATACGCCAGCTGCCAAAGGGCTTCCTCTTGGGGTCGGAGACCGCTTCGACCGTCAGCTCACGCGGCGTGTACAAGTTTCCTGTGGAGGTGAGCAACACCAAGACCTACAGCGACGGACAGTGCTCGGGCTACGATGTGGAGTATTGCTCATGGAGCAACCTGCCCGACGACGACTGGCGCATGCAGGACGACCGCGACTACACCATCGGCGAGTTTGTGTGGACAGGCTACGACTATCTCGGTGAGCCGACACCCTATGACGAGTATTGGCCCAGCCGATCAAGCTATTTCGGCATCTGCGACCTCGCCGGTCTGCCTAAGGACCGCTTCTGGCTCTACCGCTCCCACTGGCGCACGGATGCTCCCACGCTTCATGTGCTGCCCCACTGGACATGGCCGGGTCGCGAGGGTGAGGTCACGCCTGTCTACTGTTACACCTCTTACCCTTCAGCCGAACTGTTCGTAAACGGCAAGAGCCAGGGCAGGAAGGTGAAGAACCCCGCCACACGTCTCGACCGTTACCGTCTGCGTTGGAATGATGTGGTCTATGAGCCGGGCGAGATAAAGGTTGTGGCTTACGACTATGACGGCACTCCGCATGGCGAGCAGGTGATACGCACGGCTGGTGCTCCTGCCCGCATAGTGTTGAAGGCTGACCGCGCCACCATCGCATCGAAGGGTGAGGATCTGTCGTTTGTCACCGTGTCGCTTGTCGACAAGGACGGCAACCCCTGTCCTGCTGCCTCAAACAACATGACGTTTAAGGTCACGGGGGCCGGAAAGCTGCGTGGCGCCTGCAACGGCGACGCCACCTCTCTCGTGCCGTTCTGCTCCACCTCTATGCCGCTCTTCAGTGGCGCTCTGGTGGTTGTGGTTGAGGGCACCGCCCACGGTTCTGCCACGCTCAGCGTGACTGCCGACGGTCTGCCAGAGGCCACACAGACCATCTCCGTCGACTGAAACTCGTGCCGAAAATGTGACGGTTTGCCCAAAAGTCGTCCAGAAAATGTGATGACAGTGGCAAAAAGTCGTGCCGAAAATGTGATAAAAATGCTTAAAAGTCGTGCCGAAAATGTGATAACTGTTGACTATTACTTTAATAATCAGTAACTTTGTGGAAAATATTTGTTATGGAGCGAATACTGATTGAAGAACTGCTTAAATGGAAAGAGAAATCTGACCGCAAGCCCCTCATCCTTCGTGGAGCAAGGCAAGTGGGCAAGACATGGCTGTTGAAAGATTTTGGCAAGCGATGTTTTGAGAACGTCTGTTATGTAAACTTTGAACAAAAGGATGTGCTTGGGGCGATATTTGACGGCACGTTATCGCCCCAACGCATCATTGAACAGCTGTCTGTCTTTTCGGGACAACGCATCAGACCAAACAGCACGTTGGTCATCTTTGACGAGGTGCAAGAGGTGCCTCGCGCTTTGACGTCATTAAAATATTTTGCTGAAGAAGCTCCCGAATATGCCATCTGTTGTGCAGGGTCGTTATTGGGTGTGGCGTTGCATGAAGGTACGTCTTTTCCCGTTGGAAAGGTCGAATTTTTAGATTTGTATCCTCTTTCTTTTCGCGAGTTCTTGCTTGCCAATGGAGAGGAGATGCTAGTCAATTATGTCTTGAATGACGGGCATCGTGACCTGACGGTTTTCGCTGACAAGTTAACAGATTATCTTAAGAGATATTTCGTTATTGGAGGAATGCCTTCGGCTGTTCTTAAATGGTTGGAGACACACGACTATCTGGAAGTGGACGATGTGCAGAAACAGCTGGTTGCTGCGTATGTCAATGATTTCTCAAAACATGCCCCAAGGCAAATGGTTGAGAAAATAAGATATGTCTGGGATTGCATACCGTCGCAACTTGCCAAGGAAAACAAGAAGTTCATTTATGGTCTTGTGCGCGAAGGTGCACGGGCAAGAGAGTATGAAGATTCTTTGATGTGGCTTACTGATGCGGGTGAGATTATCCGTACCTATAATGTCACAAAGCCCGACGTGCCCTTAAAGGCTTATGCCGACTTGAAGAGCTTCAAGGTTTTTCTTTTGGATGTTGGGTTGCTCAGGTCTATGAGTGGCGTCTCGCCGAAAGTGATTCTTGAGGGCAGCCGAATTTTTGAAGAGTTTAAAGGAGCGTTGACAGAGCAGTATGTTTGTCAAGAACTGCAACTCTTTAAGCGTCTGCAAACAAATCTTTATTGGACGTCTTCATCCTCTGCCGAAATAGATTTCCTTCTGTCTGACGGAAGCGAAGTGTATCCTTTAGAATGTAAGGCTGGGGTTACGATGAATGCCAAGAGTCTGAAGGTTTACAGGCAGAAATATTCGCCCAGACTGTCTTTGCGCACAAGCTTGTTGCCTTATTCAAAGAACGAGGCAGAGGGCATGGTCAACATCCCCTTGTACCTCCTTTTTGCCTTGCCCGACGAGCTGATGAGATTTCAGAACAACGAGCTGATGTGATCTCAAACGTTGCAATGGTTAACATCCAAGCTAAAGCTTCAACATTCAAGGCTATTTTTTATTTAAAAAATAATCGCCCACTCTATTTGTGGATTAACAAAAAAGCTGTATATATGATGAAATTTTTTATTTTTTTTCTATTTTTACTCCCCATTTCTCTTATGGCGCAAAACAAGAAAGAGAAAATGCCGAACCATCTTACTAAAATAGTGAAACTACAGGACGTAAACGTGACAGGAATGCGCCCGCATTATGTAAGGCTCAAGGGATATTATCGAAGTTTTCAAACAAACGACTCGATAATGAAATACTATAACGACGGTATTGTTGTATATTATATAAACTTGAAAAATGGGAAAACAGACCTGTTTTCTTGTTCAAATAGAACCCTTCACAACAGCAAACTTGTTGCAGAAGATAAAAAGCGCACCTTTATGGTTAGCGACGACGGAACTTTTCGCCCTTGGCCAGAAGGCAAAACCCTCATTGAGCAATATCGAAAAAACTATCAAATAAAAGATTCGTTAGACACACAGCTTGTTCTGCTTAATCAGCAAACGATAGGGTCTATACATTCTGACAGTACCCTCAATATCTGTCAGATAGAGATTAACCAACTTCCCACTTACAAGAGTTTGACACATCAACTTTTTGGATATAATAAAGTAGACACATACGACCGTGTGGTTGAAGCATATCAGATAAGTCGTGAAGACTATTACTCTTTCAAAGACTTACTTTTTCAAAAAACAGACAACAGCTATCTCTTCTCTCATAAAAAAGACAAACGCCAACAACTCATACATGTGATCACTGAACTCTACATAACAGAAAAAGAATATGTAGAAAAGAAAGCATCTTTCAAATCCCCAAAATACACACCTAAAGAAGCAACAGACATTATCAGCGATTTTTGTGTTAATAACAACATCCCTTCCTTACCCACATCTACCATTACGGCAATAAAACAACTTACTCATTATAATCCTGCTAATCTGAAAGATATTAAAGAATAAGAACTGAGCATTTTAATATTAAAAATGCCTAACAAACCGATGTTTGGTTTATGCGGGAAATGAATAAATATGCAGGAACAAGAGGAGAAATGTATAAATATCCAAAACAGTGGTTGTAAGTAAAAATAGAGGTTTTGCTTTTAGTTTTGAAAAATATGGGGCGATTAATTTATTGTTTTTGTTAACAATTCTTAAAATGGGGGAGGTTTTGTCAAAGGGCCCAAATGAGGCTGTCAAAGGGCCCAAATGAGCTCGTCAAAGAGCCTCTTTGAGGACGTCAAATGGGCACTTTCAAATCGTAAGTTGGGCTTTTTGAGAATGACGCTGAAATGAGGGGCGAAAATGCATAAATATGCAAAATCGCCCTCTTCGAGAACGCTTGCTTGCAAGGAGCGCAAAGATGGAAAAGATGTCATCACGCTCCGACCGAAACGCGATGACAATAAGGTCCCTTTGATACGACTTTTAGGTTCTTTTCATACAACAAAGATTCTTATTTTTACACGTTAAGGATCTCTTTCTTAGATGCTCCTTAGCGTCGTTTTAAACGACAATAGAGACAACAGGGACAATCTTTATATGTGTTATATTGGAAAAAACAGCATATGAAAGTTTGTCCCTATTGTCTCTATTGTCTTTAAAACCTGTTTACCCTGAAAAACCAAACGCAAGCGAGAAACGCAAGATAGATTATTAAAAACTAATCTACGTCGCGCTTAGCGCTTGTTTTTAGAACTTTCTTACGTTTCCTTCAATCCTTCTTTCTTTCTTACAACGTCTTTACAGCCTCTGCAAGCTGCTTGAGGGCTTGCTCCAGCACGCTGCGTTGTGTGCCGACGTTCAGGCGCATGTGCCCTTGGCCGCCTTGCCCGAACATCTCACCGTCGTTGAGGCCGAGGTGAGCCTTGTTGACAAAGAGGTCGATGAGAGCGTTATGAGAGAGGTTGAGGGCGCGGCAGTCGAGCCACACCAGGAACGACGCCTCTGGGCGCATGGGCTTGACGGCAGGCATGTGGTCGCGGCAGAACTGTTCGACAAACAAGATGTTCTGTTCAACATAACGGAGCATCTGCTTGCGCCACTCATCGCCCTCGTCGGTGAATGCTGCCTCGGTGGCGATGGTGGCAAACATTGTAGGGTCGCTAAACTCGTTGGCTTCGAGCCATGTGAAGAAGCGGCGGCGCAGCGAGTCGTTGGGCACGATGGCGTAAGAGCTGACGATGCCCGCCATGTTGAACGTCTTCGATGGCGCACCGAACGTTATGCTGCATTGGGCAGCCTTGTCGCTGATCATGGCGAACGGCGTGTGGCGGTGACCGAAGAGGGGCATGTCGCAATGAATCTCGTCAGAGATGACGATGATGCCGCGCTCGTGACAGAAATCGGCGAGTTTCATGAGCGTCTCCTTGCTCCACACCAAGCCCGCAGGGTTGTGGGGGTTCGACAGGATGAGCAGCTTACACTTGTCGTCGGCCACCTCGGCCAGATTGTCAAAGTCCATCTCGTAGGAGCCGTCGTCGTGCTGCTTCAGCGGGTTAAACACCACCTCGCGTCCGTTGCCCTGTGGCGTAAGGCGGAAGGGATGGTAGACAGGCGGCTGAATGATGATCTTGTCGCCTGGTTCGGTGAACACGTTCACCGCCATGCCTATGCCTTTCACGATGCCGGGTATGAACGCCAGCCATTTCTGGTCTACTGTCCATTGGTGCTGCCGTTTCAGCCATGCTGCCACCGTGGCCCAGTAGGTTTCTGGCATCACGGTGTATCCGAATACAGGGTGCTCCATGCGTTTGCGCAGAGCGTTGACGATGAATGGCGGTGTCTCGAAATCCATGTCGGCCACCCACATGGGTAGCAGGTCGTCACGTCCAAACATCTGTTTGAGCATGCCATATTTCACGGTGCCGGTGCCCCGTCTGTCAACCGGCTTGTCGAAATCGTACTTCATATCTGTTTGATTTTTGTTGCAAAGTTAAGCTAAAAAAAGCAGTCTTACAACTTTCGCTTGTCCAAAATTCTCCTTGTCGTTGCGTATCTTTATCGTTTCGGTTGCAGGAGCCGATGTACCCTATATATATAAGGTGTACGATTATCTTGCTTCTTAAAGCTCTGCAAGAAGAAAGCAGGGCGAATTTCTTAAAAAATGTGTGCGAACACAACAGGAATGTTGATGTAAGTCAAAATAACGTTAAAAAGGTGATAAAAAATGCTGAAAATGTTGTGTGTGTGCGCGAACAATCCTATCTTTGCATCGTCAAAAAGATAAAGAAGACGCAGCGATGCGTTGAGAAGATGATTGAAATTAGCAAGGTAACGATTGCAAAGCATTAGGTGATTGTATTAAAGAAAGATGATATATAATGAAATGATTCGTCGTTAGACGATAGACAACACTTAAGAAGGTTAAAAGATTAAAAATTCATCTCGAAAAGAGGTTTTAGTAGAAAAAGGTAAAAGATTATTTAGGATAGAGATGTAGAAAGATGAATAGGCTTTAGTTTTTTTGTAGAGGCTAAAAAGAAGATTGGTAATTTGGGATAACAACAGGCCGCAGCCCGCTGCGCGATGCAGCAAGCCAAGCCGAAGTATAAGAAGGTTTTTAGTTTTTTAGGTTTTAAGAAGGTTTTTAGTTATTAGGTTTAGTTATTTGTAAAGATGGTTTAAGGATTGGTAAAAGGAAAGTTGATTTTGGAAGAGATGAAAATGATGACGATTGTCCTATTCGCAGCACTTGCTGCAATAGGGATGTGGGTGAAGGGAAACAACGGTTTGCATTAAGCAAAATCCCGCCCACAATGAAAGGAAGGAGAACGCTGATGCGAGATGTCTGAAAAGGAAAGACAAGGAGCTTCGCAAGTAAAGAAACAGAAAATGAAAAAATGAGAGAGAGATTTTTTGAGAACATGATATATAGGGAAGCAGCACTGAAAAGTGCTGCTTTTTTTGTTTATAAATGATTATTTGCATTCGTGAAATAACATTTAACTCAATAAAAGTGAGGAAATAAGGTAAAAAAGCGTAACTTTGCAACTTAAATACAGAAGTCTGCTTTCACGGGCGGGCTGTAAAATCGAAAAAAAGTAACAAATAACACATATAACAATGGCACAGGAAGATGTTTTTAAGAAGATTGTGAGCCACTGCAAGGAGTATGGATTTGTGTTCCCGAGCAGCGAGCTGTACGATGGACTGGGAGCCGTATACGATTACGGCCAGAATGGTGTGGAACTGAAAAACAACATCAAGGAGTATTGGTGGAAGAGCATGGTGCTGCTGCACGAAAACATCGTGGGCATCGACTCTGCTATCTTCATGCACCCTACTATCTGGAAGGCCAGCGGCCACGTTGATGCTTTCAACGACCCTCTCATCGACAACCGCGACTCAAAGAAGCGTTATCGTGCCGATGTGCTCATTGAGGACCAGATTGCCAAGTATGACGAGAAAATTGCCAAGGAGGTTGCCAAGGCAAAGAAGCGTTTCGGCGATGCCTTCGACGAGGCACAGTTTATGGAGACCAACGCGCGTGTGCTGGAGCACAAGCAGAAGCGCGATGCGCTGCACGAGCGTTACAAGGCTGCCATGCAGGGTCCTAACCTCGACGAGCTGAAGCAGATTATCCTTGACGAGGAGATTGTAGACCCCATCAGCGGCACAAAAAACTGGACCGACGTGCGCCAGTTTAACCTCATGTTCTCTACAGAGATGGGATCGGCTTCCGACTCTACAAGCAAGATTTACCTCCGTCCTGAGACAGCTCAGGGCATCTTCGTGAACTATCTGAACGTTCAGAAGACAGGCCGCATGAAGATTCCGTTCGGTATCGCACAGATAGGCAAGGCTTTCCGTAACGAGATTGTGGCACGTCAGTTTATCTTCCGCATGCGCGAGTTTGAGCAGATGGAGATGCAGTTCTTCGTTAAGCCCGGCACCGAGATGGAGTGGTTCGCAAAGTGGAAGGAGACCCGTATGAAGTGGCACCAGGCTCTGGGCTTCGGAGCAGAGAACTATCGCTTCCACGATCACGAGAAGCTGGCCCACTATGCCAACGCTGCCACCGACATCGAGTTTAAGATGCCGTTCGGCTTCAAGGAGGTGGAGGGCATTCACAGCCGTACCGACTATGACCTCTCTCAGCACGAGAAGTTCTCTGGAAAGAGCATCAAATATTTTGATCCGCAGGAGAACAAGAGCTACACTCCCTACGACATCGAGACCTCTATCGGTGTGGACCGCATGTTCCTCAGCGTCATGTGCCACTCTTACTGTGAGGAGAAGCTCGAGAACGGCGAGACCCGCGTGGTGCTCAAGCTGCCTGCACCTCTCGCTCCCGTGAAGCTGGCCGTTATGCCTTTGGTCAAGAAGGACGGTCTGCCAGAGAAGGCTCGCGAGATTGTGAACGACCTCAAGTTCCACTTCAACACCCACTATGACGAGAAGGACACCATCGGCAAGCGCTACCGCCGTCAGGATGCCATCGGCACACCTTTCTGTGTGACCGTTGACCACGACACGCTGAACGACAACTGCGTGACCCTGCGTTTCCGCGACACCATGGAGCAGGAGCGTGTGAGCATTGACCAGCTGCGCGCCATCATAGAGGACAAGGTGAGCATCACCAGCCTGCTGAAGAAGTTGCAGTAATCGTGTTGGAGCCAATAGTTTTTATTGACAACATTCTAACATTCATAAATGAACAAATTTTTCTTATCATTCTTCCTTCCGCTCATGGCAGCGGTGTTCGCCTTCACGGCGTGCAGCGAGAGCGACGGGGCGGAAGAGGAGTATGTCGACTGGCAGGCCACCAACGAGACCTACTTCGACAATCTTTACACCACAACGAAGGCAAAGATTGCAAGCGGCGACAACTCGTGGAAGATCTACCAGTGTTGGACGCTTGACAGCGGACAGGTGGCGCTGCATAGCTACGACCACATCATCGTGCATGTGATAGAGAGCGGTAGCCGCAACGTGAAACCCGAATATAACGACTCGGTGCGTGTTCACTATCGTGGACATCTGCTCCCCTCAAAGTCGTATGCGTCGGGCTATGTGTTCGACCAGTCTTACCAAGGCACCTTCAACAAGGACGTGGCTGTGCCTGCACAGTTTAAGGTCAGCGGCTTGGTGCCGGGCTTCACCACCGCCCTTCAGCACATGAACCTTGGCGACCGCTGGGAGGTTTATATCCCTCACCAGTTGGGTTACGGCGAAGAAGCCAACGGTGCGATACCTGCCTATTCGACCCTCGTGTTCGACATCGGCCTTGTGGGCATCTACCGCTATGGTTCTTCGGCACCCTCATGGAACGCCAAGCCCAATATGTTCTGGGAGGAAGTGGACGAGTAAAGACCGGCGTTTTTTAAAACGACAATAGAGACAATAGGGACAATTCTTTAATCACAAGATAAAGATTGTCTCTATTGTCTTTTTTTATGTCCTCTCGCGCCATCTCTTTCCTCCTTTTACCATTATTTAATATTTCCTGCTATTGTTGTTCAGCAGAAAATGTCTATCTTTGTCGGAAACGATAAAAACCAGTAAACCCAAACAACAATGAACATTATTGAAGCAACTCAACAACATGCACCTGTCATCGCCAAGCTCATAATGATGGCAATGACCGATGAGTGCTGCCTCAACCTCGCTGGCGAGGGCCGCACCGTTGCCGATTTCGCACGGCTCATGACCCAGCTCACAGCTGCCGACGACACACAGTACAGCTACCGCAACACCCTACTTGCCGTGACCGACGAGGGCGAGGTGGCAGGAGCAATAGTGTCTTATGACGGCGCGAAGCTGCACGAGTTGCGCGAGGCTTTCATCGAGGGTGCACGCCGCGAGTTTGGTGTCGACCACTCGGGCATGGACGACGAGACAGCCGCTGGCGAGTGGTACCTCGACAGCCTTGCCGTCTTCCCGCAGTTTCGAGGACAGGGCATAGCCCATCAGCTCCTCTCGGCTGCCGCCCAGCGTGCCGCCGACCACGGTCTGCCCGCTGCCTTGCTCGTTGACAAGGGCAACCCCAAGGCCGAACGTCTCTACCGCTCCATTGGCTTCGAATATGTGGAAGATGCCATGTGGGGTGGACATGAGATGCGCCGATTAAGAAAATGAACAGCGTCTTTTGAAAAGCAAACCATAATTTTTTTTTCAATATGAAATACGCCGAATATATAAAACAGATTGAAATCGACTCGCTATGGAGCGGCAAGAAGCACATTGTGTGGAATCTGGACCGACAGGTTAACATCCTGAGCGGCGTGAACGGCGTGGGCAAGAGCACCATCCTCAATAAGGTGGTCAAAGGGCTGACGGCTGGGGGCGAGTTCCCGAGCCACATGCTCAAGGGCGTGCATATAACCGTGGTGCCTGAGGAGGCAAAATGGATAAGATATGACGTCATCAGGTCCTTTGACCGGCCGCTCCTCAACATGGACACCATAAGCAAGATGAACGTGAGCCTTGCCACCGAGCTCGACTTCCAGCTGTTTCAGCTCCAACGCAAGTATCTCGACTATCAGGTGAACATCGGCAACCGCATCATTGCTGCCCTCCAGAGCGGTGAACCCGACGCAGCGCAGAAGGCGCAGGAGCTGTCGGCACCGAAGAAGCGGTTCCAGGACCTCATTGACGACCTGTTCAGCGAGACGGGCAAGAAGATTGTGCGCACGGAGAACGAGATACGCTTCTCGCAGATTGGCGAGACGCTCGTGCCTTATCAGCTCTCAAGCGGTGAGAAGCAGATGCTCGCCATCCTCCTAACCGTCCTCGTGGAGGACAACCTGCCTTATGTCCTTTTCATGGACGAGCCTGAGGTGAGCCTTCATGTGGAATGGCAGGAGCGTCTTATCGAACTGATCCTCTCTCTTAACCCCAACGTTCAGATCATTCTCACCACCCACAGTCCGGCCCTCGTCATGAACGGATGGATGGATAGGGTGACAGAGGTGAGCGACATCACGGACCAGTGAGTGGCATGAAACGTCTGAATCAAAATATCACATCGCGCTATGTCGAGGCAGCAAACCGCCTCACGTCGCGGCAGGCACGTCGTCGCATCATCGCTTATGTCGAGAGCTACGACGACGTGTTCGTGTGGCGTGCCATCCTCTCGCGCTTCGAGAACGCCACACGCTATTTTGAGGTCATGCTTCCCTCGCGCAACAACCATCTGGAGCGGGGCAAGAAGGCTGCTGTCATGCAGCTGCTTCACGATGGGGTGGGGTGTGACATGATTGCCTGTGTCGATGCCGACTACGACTATCTCATACAGGGAGCCAGCGAGACATCTAAGATTATCCTCTCCAACCCCTATGTCTTCCATACCTATGCCTACGCCATAGAGAACCTGCAATGTTATGCCCCGTCGCTACACGGCGTGTGCGTGGCGGTGACGCTTAACGACCACATGGAGTTCGATTTTGTCGACTTCCTATCACAATATTCTCAAGCCATCTTCCCGCTCTTCATCTGGAGCATCTGGTACTATCGCACGCCGCGCTATGCACAGTTTTCCATCACCGACTTCCTACAGGTCATAGAGCTGGGCAAGGTGACGCCCGACAACGCTAACGATGCCTTGCAGCGTCTGCGCAGCAAGGTGGCCAAGAAGGTGCAGTGGCTACAGCGCCACAACCCCAAGGCGAAGGAGAGCTATCTCGCGCTGAAGGATGAGCTGAAGCGCCTCGGCGTAACACCCGACACCACCTACCTCTACATTCAGGGACACCACCTCTTCGACCGTGTGGTCATGCCGCTTATGAAGAATGTCTGCGCCCGACTGGTGCGCGAACGTGAGCGCGAAATCTCTCTCCAGAGTGTTCACAACACCCAGTATCGTAATGAGCTGTCTTGCTATTCGAGCAGCATCAGCGACATCACCAACACCCTAAAAAAGAGTGTAGGCTTCCTCGCCTCGGAACCTTATAACCGCATTGTGGAGGATCTGACAAAGGCGTTTGAAAAGTAATTTATTGAACTTTCCACAAATATAAATGGAAATTATCTCAAGCGAGCGTCGCCGACGCTTTCCGGAGATGATAATCAATTGAAAATGTGTTTATTATGCACTTGCGAAACTTCAGTAATTTTAAAGGTAAAAAGGTAAAAACGGCTTCGCCTTGAAAGTGAAGCATCTTGAATAAGGGGATTTTTCAATTAACAGGTTAAAATTTTTTTTGAATGTATGATAGTGAAACTTACTGATGAGATCGCTTTTCCCGATCCACGAGAAGGCGAGCCCGACGGATGGTTTGCTGTGGGTGGCGACTTGAGCGTTGACCGCTTGCTGCTGGCCTACAGCTACGGCATCTTTCCGTGGTATGCTTTCAGATGGTATGACGAGATTCATTGGTATTGCCCCATGCAGCGCTTTGTCATTTTTCCAGACGAGATCCATGTGTCGCGCTCAATGCGCAAACTGATGCGAAAGGGAAGATATAGCGTGAGCATAAACCGCGACTTTCATAACGTCATTCGTCTTTGTGGCGAACTGCGTCACGATGAGGAGGGCGCCTGGTTGGGCAGCGACATGATAGACGCCTATGAGGAGCTGCACCGTCAGGGCTTTGCTGCCAGCGTTGAGGTGTGGGAGGGCGAACGCCTGGTGGGCGGCATCTATGGCGTCAACATTGGCAGCTGCTTTTTTGGCGAGAGCATGTTCTCGCTGGTGCCCAACGGCAGTAAGGTGGCGCTCATCGCACTCGCACAATATATGGCGGAGAATGGCGGCCGACTGATCGACTGTCAGTTTGAGACGCCTCATCTCCGCAGCATGGGTGGCCGCTTCATCTCTTACGACGAGTATTTGGACATCTTGCAGGAATGACCGTTGATGAACCTTTTTATGGCCATGGCTAAGCTCAAGCAAGCTTGGCTCTGCTCATCTGGCTTAACGAAAAGGTTCTTTTTGAAATGACTTTCAGATAATTATAAAAGTCTTGTGACTTTTATTTTGTACATTTTGTGAAATTCGCTATCTTTGCATAAGATAGGCTGCACCTCAGCAAAGCGTTCAAGCCATCTTGACGCTCTGCTTTCGGTTTGCACTGTCATTTATAAAAATAAGAGGATATGGAAAAAATAACAAGAGAAGAAGCTTTAAAACGCTGGGAATCGGCCAAGAAACAAAAGAAAGCAATGGTTGAAAAAATGCGTAAGGCGCTTTATGAAGACTATAAAGCACGAACAGGCGAAGAACCTCTAACCTTTAATGTCTTGTGATGATTCAGTTGTCTTTGCCAAATATAAACGAACATTCTCCATATTTAGTGGAATTTGATAAAGCTACCGGATTATATAAATTTGTTAGCGAATACGGCGTAAGTTTCAGTGTAGCTTTTGAAGAAAATGATTTGTTACAAAGTGGGCTGTCATATCAGTTTGCTTTAACCAATTATGAAGGAAAGAAATCACCGCGTGACAGTAAAGTGAGAACAACTGTTTTGGCTATAGTTGAAGAATTCTTTTCTAAAAATGAAGCGGCTCTTCTTTATATTTGTGAAACGGGGGATGGAATGCAGAAAATGAGGCATCGTCTTTTCCATTTTTGGTTTGGCGTTTATGCAGAACATGATGAATATCTCTTTCTTCCTCAGGTTGTTTATGATGAAGAAGATAATGAAAATTTTGCTGCTTTGATTATTCGCAAAGATAATCCTAATTTTGTTGATTTGGTGACAGAATTCACAAATACAATAACAATGCTTAATTCTAAACCTGATTGACAGTTTTATTAATGAGTCGTTTTGCTGAGAGCAAATCTCACCCTTCTCCGTCACGCTGTTCACCGTGAGGGTGATGTCGGCATCGGGCGATACGGTAGTGGTAGAAGCAAAATAGACAGCCACCTCGTAGACCGTGGCGTCAGCCAAACATTTTTTACAACTTATTATTCTGCACCTTGTGTTTTCATAACAAGATAAGTGGATGTGAAAGACGGGAAAGTCGTGAAAAAGTTGTATTTTTGCAGAAGCATAATGTGCTTATAAGAAACTTGTAATTAATTTTCACCTAAACCCACAAACAAAAATGTCATTCCTAAACAAGCGACACACACTTATCGTAACGGCTCTTGCTGCCCTGTCGGCACAGACAGCATGGGCACAGTTTGACCGTATAAACCCCGTCCCGCAACAGATCGCACGATCCACGAAGGGCGGAGCGGCGATGATGAGGTTGCCCGACACATGGCGTGTGCAGACTGATGCGGCACGCAGCAGCTCCTTCGCCGTGAAGGCCTTGCGCGACGGCATGCCCAAAGCCACGCACGAAGACCGTGAGGCTGCCTTCGTCATAACGCTCGGCGTGAAGGGCGACCGCTGCACGAAGAAACAGGATGCCAAGGTGCCGGCGCGTGCCGAGGCCTACTGGCTCTCTGCCGATGAGCGAGGCGTGATCATCGTCGGTGCCGACGAGCAAGGACTGTTCTATGGCGTGCAGTCGCTCTTGCAGTCGGTGGCTGAGACGTCACAGCTGGAGCGCGGCACCGTGACCGACTGGCCCGACGTGCGCTTCCGTGGCACCGTTGAGGGCTTCTATGGCACCCCGTGGAGCCATGAGGCACGTCTCCGACAGATCGATTTTTATGGCCGTAACAAGCTTAACACCTATATCTATGGTCCCAAGGACGACCTCTACCACCGCCACCGCTGGCGCATGCCTTATCCTGAGGAGGAGGCACGACGCATAAGTGAGCTGGCGAGCTATGCCCGCGAGCACGGCGTCAACTTCTGTTGGGCCATACACCCTGGCGTGGATATAAGGTGGAACGATGCCGACCGCGACACGCTCGTGGCAAAGCTTGAGAGCGTCTATCAGCTTGGCGTGCGCTCCTTTGCCGTGTTCTTCGATGACATCAGCGGCGACGGCACCGACCCAGCCCGACAGGCTGCCCTGCTGAACCATGTCAACCGCGTGTTCATAAGACAACACAAGGACGTGACACCCCTCATGATGTGTCCCACCATCTACAACAGGTCGTGGAGCACCGACAACGACAAGTATCTGCGCACGCTCGGCGCACAGCTCGACAAGGATGTGGACATCATGTGGACGGGCAACGCCGTGGTGGCCGACATTGACCGCGAGTCGATGGAATGGATAAACAGCAGGATCGGACGAAAGGCGTATCTGTGGTGGAACTTCCCCGTGAGCGACTATGTGCGCGACCGCATACTCCTTGGCCCGGCCTATGGCAACGGCACCGACATCGCACCGCTCCTTGCCGGCTTCGTGTCGAACCCCATGGAGCATGCTGAGGCTTCAAAGATCTCGCTCCACGGCATTGCCGACTACACATGGAACATGCGGGCCTATAACCCCGACCGCAACTGGGAGCAGGCTGTTGCCCGTCTGCTGCCTTCAAACGCCCACGCCCTGCGCACCTTTGCTCTCTACAACAAGGATCTCGGACCTAACGGCCATGGGTTCCGTCGCGAGGAGGGCACGGAGCTACTGGCTGTTGCCGACAAGGCTTTGGGTGGCGACAAGCAGGCCGTTGACAGCTTGATGGCTGCATGTGCCGACCTGCGTGTGGCGTGTGACCTGCTGCTTGCCGACAAGAGCGACCCGCTGCTCGTCAAGGAGCTGCGCCCGTGGCTGCTGCAAGGCAAGAACATGGCCGACTATGGTGTGGCGGTGTGCGAGATGGCACTCGCTGTGAAAGATAAGGACTGCACAACAGCTATAGAAGAGAAATATCGTCATGCCCGTGCGCTGCAGACGATAATGGCCGACTTGGCTGCCAACGCCACGGTGCGCCATGCTCATCAGCCAGGCATAAAAATAGGCACAAAGGTGCTGCTGCCAACTATAGACAAGCTGTTCTCTCAAGCAGTGGAGACATACAACACCACACAGCATAAGAACCTCAACATGCCGACACAACAGATGCCATTCACCATGGAGAGCGATGTGCCGCAACTGAGCATGCTGCCTCTATCGGCAGATGACGACATCATGAAGGTAGCACCATCTAATGAGATTGTGAACTGGCAAGATGGTGGCAGCATAACCATCACCGCCGACCAGAACGTTATCTTCACTCACTTTGCCTTTGACCTCGGAAGCAGCAATGCGACTGTTGAAGACCCTGGTGCGTCTTTGACGTCTGCCATGCATCTTGAGCTGTTCACCAACGGCAAGTGGCGCCCCATCGCCCTCAAGCCCTCTGCTGATGGCTCAACCATGATATGCGCCGACCCGAGCATTGGCAATCTTAAAGCCTCAAAATTGCGCCTCACCAATGTTTCTGGCAAAGCTCTTGCTGTGGCCTTTAAACGCTTTGAAGCGAAGGTCTTATAAAATTTAAAACATCGTTTCCTTGCTTACAGTTTTTAAAAGACTATTCTTCAACCTCCACATTGTCACACTTAAAAATCTTGTAACCCAAAGCGGCCACAACCACGCTCATGATGGGCGATATTATGTTGAAGAAGCAGAAAGGCAGATAGGTGAAGGTGGGGACACCAAGCACCGTGCTCTGCGTCATGCCGCAGGTGTTCCACGGCACCAGCACCGATGTCACCGTGACCGAATCTTCTGTGGTGCGACTGAGCAGTCGGCGCTCGTAGCCCTCACGGTCAAAGACATCCTTGAACATGTTGCCCGTGAGCAAGATGCACAGATACTGGTCGGCGATAGCCACGTTGAGCATGAGACCCGTAGCGGCGGTGCAGCCCACGAGCGATGTGCGGCCCTTGATGAGATGTATGAACAGACGCGTGATGCCGCCCACCATGCCTGCCGCTGCCATGGTGCCGCCAAAGCACATGGCGCAGACGATGAGCCAGATGGTCGACATCATGCCGCCCATGCCTCGTGTGGCCACCAGGTCGGTGAGCATGGCACTGTCGGTGTGTACTGAGGTGCTGCCATAGAGGCTTATCATCGATGCCTTAAACAGCGACGGATCGATGTCGCTGAGCACACCTTCCTGAAACACCAGTCCTGCAACCACCGACATGAGAGCCGAGAGGAAGAGGGTTATAACGGGCGGCGTGCGACGTGCAATGAGCACACCCGTGAGCACAGGCACGAGCAGCAGCCACGGCGTGATGTTGAAGCGTCCGTCGAGGGCGCGTGTGAACGTCTCTATGTCTTGGCTTCCGCTGGTGTCGTAGAGCAGACCGGCGACGGAGAAGAGAATGAGCGTGATGACCATCGACGGCACGGTTGTGACGAGCATGTAACGAATGTGCTTGAACAGAGGCACGCCAAGGCTGCCCGAGGCAAGAGTGGTGGTCTCGCTCAGCGGCGAGATCTTGTCGCCAAAGTAGGCTCCGCTGATAATGGCTCCTGCCACCCATCCGTCGCCAAAGCCCTGCGCCCGTCCAATGCCCATGAGGGCTATGCCTATGGTCGCAATGGTTGTCCACGACGAGCCTGTCATGACGCTCACCAAGGCACAGATGGCACAGGTGGAGGCAAGGAAGATGTCGGGGTGTATGGTCTGCACGCCATAATAGATCAGCGTGGGCACCACGCCGCTCACCATCCATGTGCCGCCGAGAGCTCCAATGAGCAACAGTATGACCAGTGCGCTCGACACGCTCGCCACATTCTTCGTTATGGCTTTCTCAAAGCTCGCCCACGGCACATTGAGATAGCCCATGCCTATGAGCACACACAGCGCCGACACCGTGAGGAGCGTTATCTGTGATGCACCGCTCAAGGCATCGCTGCCGAAGGCTTTGATCGTGGCAATGAGCATGATCACCAGCACGGCGATGGGCATGAGTGACAACACTGCCGACGGCCTCTTCTTCAGCAGCTCTCCCTTCTTGTTTCTGTTTTCTGACATCGTTGGTTTGTTTTCTTGTTTTTCGTTTTGTTTTTTCTATGCTTTTTCAATGTTTTTTCAATGCTTTCGCTTTTCCTCGCTTTGTCTTGTTTTTTTTCTTTTCCTCTTTTCTTCTTTTTTATGTCTCAAAGCTTTTCCTTTTTCCCTTTTTCTGGTGCTTCAATTTGTTCCATCCACAGACAAAGCGCTGTTAGCAGAGTGCAAAATTACAACATCTTTGGCTTTCGCGCAAATGATTTTCAACATTGCTGCAAACAAACCGCCGGCCACTGAAAAGAACTTGTATAAACTTGCATTTTTCATCACTTGTGACGGTAAAAAAATAAATTGGTATGATTTGAGCTTTATATTTTTGAGCTATTTTTCTCACTCGAAGAGGGAGTGTAGCGGGCTACACGACCGATGAGAGGGAGGAAAAGAGCCAAAAAGATAAAGCAGATACCATCTTTATATGATACATATTTCTCTCAAATCGTACCAAGTTGTTTTTTTAGCGTCACTTTCCACCCTCTTCGCTTGACTTTTCTTAAAAAAATGTTGAAACATAAGCAACAAATGGTAACGCGTTTGCATATATCATGGAAAAGCAGTAATTTTGCAAATGGAAACAAAAACGTAGATTTCTCCAATATCCACAATATGAAAGAATTAGCATTAAAGTACGGATGCAATCCCAACCAGAAACCCTCGCGCATTTACATGGACGAGGGCGAACTGCCCATTGAAGTGCTCAACGGCCGTCCAGGCTACATCAATTTTCTTGATGCGCTCAACTCGTGGCAGCTTGTGAAAGAACTGAAAGAGGCAACAGGCATGCCTGCCGCCGCTTCCTTCAAGCATGTGTCGCCTGCTGGCGCCGCCATCGGCCTGCCCTTGAGCGACACGCTGAAGAAGATCTATTTCGTTGACGACGTGAAGGTTGAGCTGTCACCCCTCGCTTGTGCCTATGCCCGCGCACGCGGCGCTGACCGCATGAGCTCTTACGGCGACTTCGTGGCTCTGAGCGACACCTGCGATGTTGCTACTGCTACGCTGATCAAACGTGAGGTGAGCGACGGCGTGATTGCCCCCGACTTTACTCCTGAGGCGCTTCAAATTCTTAAAGACAAGCGCAAGGGCACATACAACGTTATAAAGATCGATCCCGCTTATCGTCCTAACCCCATCGAGCACAAGCAGGTGTTTGGCGTGACCTTCGAGCAGGGACGCAACGAGGTGAAGCTCGACGACCCCGCTCTGTTTGAGAACATACCCACACAGAACAAGGTGTTCACAGACGAGGCCAAGCGCGACCTTATCATCTCGCTCATCACGCTGAAGTACACTCAGTCGAACTCGGTGTGCTATGTCAAGGACGGACAGGCTATCGGTATCGGTGCAGGACAGCAGAGCCGTATCCACTGCACACGCCTGGCTGGCAACAAGGCCGACATCTGGTGGCTGCGTCAGCACCCGAAGGTTATGAACCTCCCGTTCGTTGACGGCATTCGCCGCGCCGACCGCGACAACACCATCGACGTTTACATCTCTGAGGACCATGAGGACGTGCTGCGCGACGGCACATGGCAGATGTTCTTCAAGGAGAAGCCCGAGGTGCTGACCATGGAAGAGAAGAAGGCATGGATCGCCCAGAACCGTGGCGTGGCTCTCGGCTCTGACGCGTTCTTCCCCTTCGGCGACAACATTGAGCGTGCCCACAAGAGCGGCGTAGAGTTTATTGCTCAGGCCGGTGGCTCGGTGCGCGATGACAATGTTATCGACACCTGCGACAAGTATGGCATCGCCATGGCATTCACTGGTGTGCGCTTGTTCCATCATTAATTCTAAAAAAACAATTATGAGCAAAGGCGACGATATAGACGCAATTATTGCCGGTGGGGGCTTGTCGTGGGGACGCGGCGGTGCATCTAACCGTCCGGCTGATGATGGCAAGGTTAAGACCAAAGCCAAAAAGAAGAAATACATCACCGGAGCCCATGGTAGCGGTTCTGCACGACAGAAAGCTAAATATCGCGAACAGCGTGCGAACAGAAAGAAAAGGTAAAACTTTTAAAGGTAAAAAGGCTTTTAAAGGTAAAAAGGTAAAAAAGTAAAAAGGTAAAAAAGGCTTACGCCGTTGAGGACACTAATGGTCCTTGATGGCGTAAGCTTTTTTTTATGCGACAGGGCAAAAACTGATTATCTATTTTCTTTTATGTCATACTGATTTTCTGTATTTTTATAATAATATGTTTCTTCTGGCTTTTTATAATAAAGGCAATCTATTATAGCTTGAGCGGTTTATGAAGGCTCAATTGTTGTTTGAAAGGAAGCTGAAAGTTGTGCGAAAAGAACCGTTAGGTTATCGTACTCCGACCGAGGTACATGTGTACCCCGACCGAGGTACATGTGTACTCCGACCGAGGTACATGCGTACCCCGACCGAGATGCGATGACTATTTTAAAGCAATGGCGACAGAAGACGGGCCGATGCTTGCCAAAGACGAGTGTAGAAAGGTGTGTGGGGGAGGTCGGCTGTGGTCTCGGCAACGGTGCAATGGGTGAGGTCGTCGAGGAACACCTGCTTGAGACGCATGGTGAGGTCATGGTCGTAGAAGAAGATGTTTGACTCGAAATTGTTTTCGAAGCTACGGAAATCGACGTTGGTGGAGCCACAGCTGCACAGCATGTCATCGCAGATGAGCAGCTTGCTGTGGTTGAAGGCATCTTCGTAGAAGCAGATCTTGACGCCTGCCTCTATGGCCTCGCGAATGTAGGACGTGCTTGCCCACTCAACCAGCTTCGCGTCGCTGTGGCGCGGCACCATGAGGCGCACGTCGACACCTGCAATGGCAGCTGTGCGCATGGCGAAGAGCACGGGGTCGGTGGGGAGAAAATAGGGTGTCTCAAGATAAACATACTGGCGGGCTTCGAGCAAGATGCGCACATAGCCTTGCATGATGTCGGGCCACATGGCTATCGGACTGCTCGTCACGACCTGTGCCAGACAGTTGTTGCTGATGGCGAAGGGGACGGGCGGATAGTAGGAGCGACTGTTGATGAGTGTGCGGTCCACAAAATACCAGTCGACGAGGAACGCTCTCTGCACGGCATAGACGGCGCCGCCCCTTATGCGCAAGTGGGTGTCGCGCCATGGCTGATGCCCGCGTCCCGACACATAACGCTTGGCTATGTTCATGCCGCCAATGAACGCCGTCGTGCCGTCGATGACGCACAGTTTGCGGTGGTTGCGATAGTTGACCTTGCTCGTGAACGCAGGAAACCTAACGGGCATGAAGGCATGTACGTCGATGCCCGCCTCGCGCATGTCTTCAAAAAACTGTGAGCGCACCTTCCAACAGCCCACATCGTCGTAGATGAGGCGCACCTCCACGCCCTGCTCGGCCTTGGCGATGAGGGCATCGGCGACGAGGCGGCCCAAGGCATCGTCTTCAAAGATGTAGGGGTCGAGGTGGATGTGGTGTTTGGCCCCGGCAATGGCGGCCAAGAGGGCAGGGAAGAACTCGTAGCCCGAGGTGTAGATCTCAACCTCGTTGTCCTTGAACGGCAGCGACAGGCTCTGGTTGGCAAAGAGGTGCATGAGGGTGCTGTAGCGGTCGGGTATGTGCAGGTCTTTCTGTTCCACAAACTCGAGCATGGAGCGTTTCGACAACTGGTCCAGGCTTCGCTGGCTGATCATCCTGTTGCGCCTTGTGTTCTGGCCAAAGAAGAAATAGAACACGAAGCCTATAAGCGGCAGGAACATGAGCACAAGAATCCATGCCATCGTCTTTGCCGGCTGCTTGTTGTCCATGAGAACGGCAACGATGGACACTACGACCAAAAGGACGTAGATGAGCGCTATGGTCCAGTGAATGTAGAACATCGTCTTATTTGATGTCGATAAGCTTATGGGTCTGTAGCGACAGTCGCCATTTTGGGTGCTGCTTTATATATTCCACACAGGCGGCGGTGATGGCAGCGTTGCGTGCGGCATCGCCCACATCGCAGGGTTGCAGATAATAATAGTCGGCTGTGATGCCGTGGTCGCTCACGTTGTCGGCGTTGCCGTCGAACAGACATTTCAGCTCGTTGCAGCGTGTCACCGTCACATGCTCCTTGGGTGAGCAGGTGAACCAGTCTATTCCGTCGACCGGCTGGCGTGTGCCGTTGCTCTCCATGGCAATCTCGTAGCCGTTGGCGTGGAGCAGGTCTACGAGCGGCTTGTCCACCTGTAGCGTGGGCTCGCCTCCTGTCAGGATGACGAGTCGTGCGGGATATTGCTTTATCGTTTCCACGATGTCGTCGTTGCTCATCTCGCGATAGCTGCTGAAGAGGGTGTCGCAGAACGGACATTTGAGGTTACAGCCCGAGAAACGCACGAACACGGCGGCACGGCCTGTGTTGCGTCCCTCGCCTTGGAGCGAATAGAATATTTCGTTTATCTTCATAACAAGCACAAAAAAAGGGGTGGGTTAATCTATGCAATATTTTGCCACGTTGCCCTCGCTCTCTTGCACAATGGTGCAATAGCAATGGGGCACCTGCTCTGTGATCCATCGCGCCATGTTCTCGGCTGTGGGGTTGAAGGGCAGGATGTCGTTGAGGTTCTTGTGGTCGAGCTTCTCCTGTATGCGGCTCTTCACGACGCTGAAGTCGACAACCATGCCGTTCTCGTCGAGCGTCTCTGCCTTGCACATGACGGTTATCTTCCAGTTGTGGCCGTGCAGGTTCTCACACTTGCTTCTGTAGCTGAGCGTGAGCTTATGGCTTGCCGATATCTCAAAAGTTTTTTCTATATAATACATGTCTTTTTTGTTGTTGATTTTGTTTCTTGTTTGTTGTCTCATCACATGGGCATGTCGTCGTCGGCGGGTTTAATGTTGCCGTTGATCATGTCGTTAAGGTCCTGGTCTTCCTTGCGCTTGCGTTCCTTGCGCAGACGTTCAAGCTCCTCGACCGCCCTTTTGTTGTTGGGCTGTTTGACGAGCTGTTGCAGAAGGGCCTCTGCCTCGTCAAAGTGGTAGATGTTGACAAGAAGATGCGCCTTCAGACATGTCAACATCTTAAGGCTCTCCTTCTTGTCGTCAAGATTGTCGGAGGGTAAGATGCTGTCGTCGTCATCGTCGTCGTCATCGTCCGTGCCCATGGATATCTCGCCTTCAAGGTCGTTTATGCGCGAGTCGATATAAGACATGGCTCTCACGTCGTCGGCCATGACAAGGGCGTTGGCGTAGTCGCGCTGGAAGCGTCCCCACTGTAGGCCGTTGATCATGCCCAAGAAGTAGCAAGCCATCTTAAACTGCCGCAAGATGTAATAGCTACAGCCCAAGAGGTAACAAAGCTCAAAGAACGAGTAGAGGTTTTTGCTCTTCTCGTGCTTAAGCTGCTCCTTCAAGATGTCGTAGGCGCTGTTCAGCCACGGCAACGCTTCGGCATAACGTTTCTGGTAGAAGAAGCGCGTGCCTTGATAGTAGAGATAAGCCTCTTGCTCGGAGAACGCTTCCCACAGCAACGCCTGGTGTATGTCGTCGGGCATGGTGCCACCCTCCTTCTTTGTTGCCACGACCTCCTTCCACAGGTATGTGAACTTTGCCTTTATCTGAGGCTCCTCCATGAGGTCATAGGCTATTGTGAAGACAACGCTCTTGGGCTTCGTTGCCTCCTCGTCGCAGGCGGGGTGGAGGGGCTGTATGCGTTGTGGCAAGAGCGTCATGCTCATCCTTATGTAGAGCGCCTCGTTGTCGGATGAGCGGCTCATCATGGCAATGGAGACCATGCGTGTGGGCTTGTTGTCGCCATCCTCTTTGTATAATAAGGTGGCTTGCGCCTGTTGGCCCTTAAACTGCTTGTCCTTGATGAGCGGCAGCGTGAGGTCGTAGTCCATAATGCTGTAGTGGGCAACCTCCTCTACCGTCTTGTCGCCGTGTGTCACCATGAGGCTCAGCACCTCGTGAGGCTTTATGCCCAACGTGTCGCGCAGGATGTTGCCGAGGAGCGGACGCTGTGAGGGGGTGTAGTGGGCTTGTTTGGGTGCGTCCTGTGTCTTTATCTCACCCTCAGAGAGCAGCTTGTTCTCATACGACTCCTTCACGAAGCTCTCTTCAAAGTCGGTGTAATGGCCCTTCCTGTTGTATCGGCACACCTCTTCCACCTCGCTCATGACCATGTTGCGGCAGCTGAAGATGTCGTTGAGGTAGAGCATGAGCACATCGCCGTTGAGAGTGCTGGTGATTGCCAGTCCGACGATGATGTGGAGGTCGGCCTCTGCCTTGTTGGTGTCGCAAGAGTAGACCACCTCTGCCAGGCCGCAGCTCTGGTTTATCTTGTTTATGAACGTGCGAAGGCTCAGGATGTCGACAATGCTCTTGCCGTAGAAGAAGGGGTAGACAATGCGTGCTGTGTTGCCGTGCTTGCTGATCTCGATGGAGAAATAGCCGCCCTGATACTGAAAGCTCATGGTTGCCTCCTCCTTCTCTTTCGTTACCTCCCATTTGCCGTTGACGTTTATCTCAGCCAAGGCGTTGCTGATGACCGCCATCTTGTCTTGCAGGCTGTCAAGGAACACAGCCTGTCCTGCTTTCGCCTTCTTGCGGTTTTTCCAACTCTTGTAGAAGACGAAGGCTATGATGAGGACATAGACGAGAATTATTATAACGGGTTCCATAAATGATTGTCGCTAAGATGAATATGTGGTGCTTGTGGAAAAATGCTTTAGACGACGATGTTGTTGCCCAACATTCGCGCCAGCTTGTTGCGCAGCTCCTGGGTCTCCTTATATTCTGCCATGAGCTTCATTAGCTCGTCGGCGGGACCGTTGGTGGCTGTCTTGATCTTTTGTTGCAGCTCCTTGAGGTGGTGCTCGATATAGTCCATTCGGAAATCGTTGAGCAGATGCTCAAGCTGGTTGCGCACATTGTCAATGCGTGTTTCCTCTCTTGCCAAGCGGTCTTGCTCGTTCATCGGGGCATCGGCAGCAAGGGCTGTAGGCGACAGCTGGTAACGCTCTGCCGTCAGGTTGGTGGCTATCTTGCTTATCTCTATGTCTTCGTGGTGAATGAAGAACTGTTCAGCCTGGAACCCCTCGTCAGCCGAGTGGGCCACCGCCTCGTTCAGGATGCGCTCAAACGTGGGATTTTCAAGATGCAGCCCGTCGATGCTGAGGTTGTAAGCCAGATATTGTGCCACGTTGAGGTTTATGAGGTTGCCGTCGGCATCTTCCACGTTGCGGTAGATAACGTCGTTGCCGTTGCGTATGACCATCTTCACGAGCATGCGCTCCACCTTCGACGCCTGTTGCAGCGGCGTGGCCACCGTGAGCTGCTGCGGTGCATTTGCGTGTGGTGGGTCGGGCGATGTCTGTTGCCCTGCTTGCTGCTGTTGGGGGTTCATGCGGTCGCGGCCGTCGCGTATGAACTTGTTCATGGTGTTGATGAGCGTCGCCTCGTTCATGCTCATCCGCATGGCACACTCGTGCAGGTAGGTGTCGCGCAAGATCTGGTCTTGCACGAGCGAGATGCTCCTCACGATCGAGTTGATGGCCTCGGAGCGTTTCAGCGGATCGCGCTCGTTCTTGAGCAACAGGTCGGTCTTAAACTCCATGAAGTCGGTCTGGTTCTCCTCGATATATTTCTTGAAGTCGGCAGCTGTGTGCTTGCGTGCGAACGAGTCGGGGTCGTCGCCGTCGGGCAGCAGCAACACCTTGAGGTTCATGCCTTCCGACAGCAACATGTCGGTGCCTCTTAAGGCAGCGTGTATGCCAGCGGCATCGCCGTCGTAGAGCAGCGTTATGTTTGACGTGAAGCGGTGAAGGATATGGATCTGGTGCAGGGAGAGCGCCGTGCCCGAGTTGGCAACCACGTTCTCGATGCCACACTGGTGCATGGCTATGACGTCGGTATAGCCTTCCACCATGAACACGCGGTCTTCCTTGGCTATGGCTTTCTTTGCCTGGTATAAACCGTAGAGCTCGCGGTCCTTGTGGTAGATTTCGCTCTCCGGCGAGTTGACATATTTCTGGTTCACGCCCTTGGTGCGCGAGTCGAGCACACGTCCGCCGAAGCCCACCACCTTGCCGCTCACGCCTATCCACGGAAAGATCACACGTCCGGCGTAGCGGTCGATGAGATCGCCGTGGTCGTTGCGGTAGCAGATGCCTGTGGCAAGAATGAACTCGTCCTTATAACCCTTCGTGCGGGCTGTGTTGGCAAGGGCGTAGCGGTCGTTGGGGTCGTAGCCGAGCTGGAATTTCTCTATGATGTCGTCGCGTATGCCTCGTGAGCGGAAATATTGCATGCCTATGGCCACGCCATCGTGTGTGTTGCGCAGCTGGTCTTTGAAATAGCCGGCAGCCCACTCGTTCACGATAAACATGCTCTCGCGCTTGCTCTGCTCCTCCTTCTCCTCGTTGCTCAGCTCGCGCTCATGAATCTCGATATGATATTTGTTGGCAAGCCACTTCAGGGCCTCGGGGTAGGTCATCTGCTCATGCTCCATGATGAAGTTTATGGGGGTTCCTCCCTTGCCGCATCCGAAGCAATGGTAGGTGCCGCGTGTGGGCGACACAAAGAACGACGGGGTCTTTTCGTTGTGGAAAGGGCACAGTCCCTTATAGTTTACGCCGCTCTTGTGAAGCGTCACAAACTCGGACACAACCTCCACGATGTTGGCTGCGTCTTTTATCCGGTCTACTGTTGCTCTGTCTATCATCTTGTTCTCTGTCTGTCGTTATGGCGGCGTTGACTGGCGCCTGATGAAAAAAATAAGGAGTTGCTGTTATGAGATACAAATTTAGAAAAAAATATTGAGATTGAGGCCTTTTTGGAAAACCTTTTGTTGCGACGGGCACAAAAAAATCCTGCCGCCGCTCTTGCGGTGACAGGATTATCCCTAATGACCGATTTGGGATTATGAGATTTGCTCTTTGCAAAACGATGCTGTTGGTCGTTAGCAGTGAGGCTGAGGCTATAGGCAATAGTTGCCGCTGAACAGCTCTTTCTTGTCGACGGGCTGCATGACGCTCAGGAACGACTGAAGCTCCTCTTCGCTCTTGACGAGCTTTCCGCGCAGCGACCTCACACGGCTGAAGGTGTTGAAGCGCTGGTCGTCGCTGACAAACCATTTCTCGTCTGTGATCTGGCCTCTGGCGTGTGCTATGTCGTGATGGATCTTGAAGGCATACTTGGCAGCCACGGCAGAGAGGAAGCGTTGCCCTTTGTCTGTGGTGACGAGCAAGAGCAGACAGCGTCCGCGCTGACGTTTTCGTGTCTGTTCGCTCACCTTAAGATGAGAGGCGCTGGTGCTGACCGTTATGTTCCATCCACAACGGTTGATCTGGTCTGCCTTCTTCTTGAACAGCACGCCGTGGGGCGAGGTGTCTTCAAGGCGAAGGAAGCAGATAAGATAGTGGATCATCTCGTGCAGGAGCACGGTCTGATAGTCGCGCTCGGAGCAGTCGTAATAGGTGCTGATGTAGATGGAGAAGGTGCGCTGGGGCTTGGAGAACCAATTTTTCCTTGATGTCACACATTTCATGTAGCCGAACCTTGTGCGTGCCTTCGAAAGACGGAACGACGGGGTGGGCAACGTGTCGCAGAAATAAAGGTGGTTAAACTTCGCGAACCATTCGCTGAGCAGCAACGTGGTGAGCGTCATGACGCTTACTTGTTTTTGCAGGTTGTCGCCTTCTTGCAACAGGTCGTTTTCTTGCAAGCAGTTGCCTTATTGCAGGCTGTTGCCTTGTTGCAGGCTGTTGCCTTGTCGCAAGCTGTTGCCTTGTCGCAAGCAGTTGCCTTATTGCAGGCAGTTGCCTTATTGCAGGCTGTTGCCTTATTGCAGGCTGTTGCCTTGTTGCAGGCTGTTGCCTTGTTGCAGGCTGTTGCCTTGTCGCAGGCTGTTGCCTTGTTGCAGGCTGTTGTTTTAGGACATGTTGTTTTCTGTTTGCAGCATGCTGTTTCTTTCTTGCAGCATGCTGACTGCTCGTCACAGCCCGGCATGATCTCAGCAAGCTTGGCAGCAATCTTGTCTTTCATGACGGTGCTCACGACAACCTTGCCGTCGGGTGCGATGAGATACATCGAGGGAATCCACTTGATGTTGTATGCAGCAGAGATCTGCGTCTCCTTCCATTTCTTCAGCTCGCTCACCTGTGTGTAGGCAATGTTGAAGTCGCTGATGGCTTTCACGAGGTTCTCTTTCTTGTCGTCGAACGACACGCCGATAAACTCGACACCACGCTTAGCATAAGTGTTGTGCAAGGCTGCAATGGCAGGCAGGTCCTTGCGGCAGTCGGGACACCATGATGCCCAGAAGTCGAGCACCACATACTTGCCGCGCATGTCGCTGAGCTTCACCGTCTTGCCGTCGGGTGTGGCGAGAGCAAAGTCGGGAGCTTCGGTGCCAGGCTTCAACAGTTCGGTTGCATACTTGGCATCGTCGTCTTGCTGAGCCGATGCCTGGTTGTTGTTCTCTACGGTCTGTGCCATTGCGGCAAAGAGAGGTGCCGTCAACATGAGGACGGCAAATGTGATTTTCTTGATCATTGTTCTTGTTCTTTAAAAGTGACAAATGGGTGAATGACGAAAAGATAACGGCATGAAGCCCGGTCATTCGTTATTGTCGGATGAAAATGTTTGTTCCTTTGGCCAGTTGACGAGATATAGCTTCTCCGTGGCTCGTGTGAAGGCGGTGTAGAGCCAGTGAATGTAGTCGGGGGTGATCATGTCGTCGGTCATGTAGCCTTGGTCCACATACACATGTGCCCACTGTCCGCCCTGTGCCTTGTGGCACGTCACGGCGTAAGCATATTTTATCTGCAGGGCATTGAAATGGGCATCGTGTCGCACCTTGTCAATGCGCTCTCGCTTGGTGTGGATGTCGGCATAGTCGGCCATCACGCCCTCATAAAGCATCTGGTTCTGCTCAGGGGTGAGGGCAGGGGCTTCAGAGAGCAGACTGTCGGTGAGCACGGTGGCTGTGAGCTCATAGTCGTTATAGTCGGGGAAGGAGAGGGTGAGGTCGGCGAAATGGAGCCCGTAAAGCTCATGCACGTTACGCACGCGGCGTATGACGGCCCTGTCGCCGTTGGCGATAAACTGTAAGGGTGCCTTCTCGTCTGCTCCCGCCCAGAAGTAGTTGTTCTTCACGATCATGAGCATGTCGCCCGTGGTGAGCTGCTCCTCGCATCCGAGCACCATGTTTCTGATGCCCTGGTTGTAGATGTTGGCGCGTTTGTTGCTCCGCGTCACCACCATGGTCTCGTCTTGTCCCACCTCGCTGTAGCTTGTTGCCAACTGCTCAATGAGCTCGTCGCCTCTCACAACCTGTATGTCGGTGAAGCGGTTGAAGACGATGCGGGGCAGCTGGGTCATCTCGTCGTGCGTGATCATCTGCCTTATGACGGTGGCATTGTAGAGAATGCCCGACTGCTGACTCTGTCGCAACACCTCTCTGAGGTCCGACTCGAAGACGCGCAGACCGTAGCCTTGCATGAACGCCGTTGAGAGGGCAGGCGACTCTTCTTCGCCCACGGGCGGCAGCTGAGCCGTGTCGCCGATGAGCATCAGGCGGCAACCCTTGCCGTTATACACATACTGCACGAGGTCGTCGAGCAGCCGGCCGCTGCCAAAGACCGACTGGGTCAGTCCTTCGTTGGCAATCATCGATGCCTCGTCTGCCACAAACAGCGTGTCGGTGTGCAGGTTGTCGTTGAGGTTGAAATCGCCCTCAAACGTTTTCTGTCTGTAGATCTTGCGGTGGATGGTGAAGGCCGGCATGCCCGCATTCACCGACAGCACCTTGGCGGCACGGCCTGTGGGGGCGAGGAGCACCACCTTGCGGGCATAGGCTGTGAGCATGCGCACGATGGCGGCCGTGAGCGTGGTCTTGCCCGTTCCGGCAGAACCGCGCAGCACCATCACGCTCATGGGCTGTGGCGAAGCCATGAACGTGGCAAACACCCGCAGCACATCAGCTTGTCCCTGGGTCGGGGGGAAGGGGAAAAACTTCCCCATCAAGGCTATAAACTCTTCCATCCTGGCTGTTTGTTGCAGAGGAGCAACAGGTCTCATTTTCTGTTGTTTTTATTTTTCCTCGTTGTTCTGTTCTTTCTCTTCGTTCTGTTCCTTTTCTTCGTTTTGCTTCTCTTCGTCGTCAGCCTCTTTGTCGTTGTCAGCCTCTTTGTTCATAAAGATGCTGAAGTTGACGCTGCCATAGGCACGATGCTCCACAAAGTTGGGGTCGTCCTCAAAACTGTTGTGCTTGCCGTGCTCAAACACCAGTAGGCCGTCGGGCTTGAGCAACCCGTGCTCAAAGACAAGACGCGGGATGGTGGGCAGTTCGGGAAGAGCGTATGGCGGGTCGGCGAAGATGATGTCAAACTTCTGTCGGCACGTCTTGATGAAACGGAACACGTCGCCTCGTATGAGCGTGTGGTTCTTTGCCCCAATCTTGGCGATACACTGGCGTATGAACGCAGCATGGTCGCGGTCGGCTTCAATGCTTATAACCTCCTTGCAGCCTCTTGACAGCAGTTCAAGCGAGATGCTGCCCGTTCCTGCGAAGAGGTCGAGCGAAAGGGCTTCGTCAAAGCACACATAGCCGTTCATCACGTTAAAGATGTTTTCTTTGGCAAAGTCGGTTGTGGGGCGTGCCTTGAACGAACGTGGAATGTCGAAATGACGACCCTTGTATAATCCTGTAATTATTCTCATTGTCTTGTCTTTTTTTTCGTTGAAAAATGGTTGGAAAGCTCAATTCTTTGTAGATAAGCTCTCCTATTCTTGAAGGTTTTCCTTTACAGAAAACTTCCTTTTTGTGGCAAGCTATCCTTTTTTCTTAAAATCCACCATTTACCTTATTATATAAGAGACCGGCGGCCTCATATCAGCTTGTCGTAAAGAGCCAGCAGGTCGAAGGGAAGCTCTTGCGTGTTTTCTTCAGTGAGAAGCGAAGACGGCTCGCGTTTTGCGACATTGCTGACAAACTCGCCCGCCATCTGCACATACTTGTCTGTGGTGGCGGTGCTGCCGATGATGTCGAGCTGGTCGTCGCTGGGCTTCATGCCGAGTTGCTGCCATGCGTTGAGCGTGTAATAGACAGCGTCGGCTGCCATGGAAGCATTGAAGCGGTTGCAGAACACAATGTGGTTTTGGCGGAACGACACCAGTTCCATGGTCTTGCCGTGAAGGTAGGCATACATCTTGCGCTTGGCGCTCTTATAGCTGTCGGCGTGGAGATGTTGCCACACAGGGAGCATGAGCGGAAGGAAGGTCACCATCTTAAAGTTGTCATCGAGCACCAGTTTGAGGTCGCGGTTCACAGCGAAGGCCACCACCACATTGGCGCTCTCAAGCATGGAGGTCATCACCTCCACGCTCTTGTCTTCGCCGTAGGTGTAGGCATAGAGCTGTTCCGCCTTCTCGTTGTCACACTCGTCGGCGGGTATGACAAGCACGGGCGTGTCGATGAGCACTCGTGCCGAGCGATGCTGTTCAGCCAGCATGTGGCTGTCGTTGAACGCTTGGCGCAGGTTGGCAGCCGTGGACACACCGCTCTTCATGTGGTATGGCTCATGGCTTATGGTGCCGTCGGCTTCTCTCTTGGAGAACGACATGGCGTGTTCGCTGATTCTTATTGTCTGTTGCATGATTGGATATGTTATTGAAAGCCCCACTCTGCGCCTAAGGCGCAATTTTGAATTTTGATTTTTGAGTTTTGAATTGTCGGCTTTCCGGCAG
>ERZ791615.83-NODE-83-length-47648-cov-6.69615_pt1 | contig 47648 bp, 43 predicted proteins | sample MGYA00510273_ERZ791615 | MGnify/ENA primary metagenome ERZ791615 (study PRJEB30046, sample SAMN00715185) | human gut metagenome | study: EMG produced TPA metagenomics assembly of the A metagenome-wide association study of gut microbiota in type 2...
AAATTATAACCGACACACATCATCGGCAAAATCTTTTATGTCATTAATATGAGATACAACAGCTTGATTAAGCTGGTATAATACCAGCCTAATCTAAACATAATACATTTGTTGCAATAGCACAACTACTAACAACAGCACACAACATCGCATTAGTATTATCTACATGATAATAATTAAGAAATGCAATACCAAATACTATAGCTACTGTCAATAAGAAAATAGTAGCTAATGCTTTAAAGATAATCTTTTTCATGCATTAATCATTTGATAGTTCAACATTTTCACCACATATTGCTTCTATTAAAGCATCAGTAAAATCATTTTCTATGTATTCCATAATTATCAGTTTTAGCACAATCAACATCGACTGCAAAATCTTTTATGTTATTACCATGAGAATAATCAACTTTGTTATTTTTTCCAACTTTAGCATACGGGGGTGTTCAATCAATTTTAGAAGGGCGGGGGTCTATCATACATAGCCTCATCTTTATAACTATAAATTCTAAATTTTACTATAAACTCTATTACATCTTTATCGTTCAAATAATTATAATTTTTACTTTATTCTTCACCTGCTTTATTACTTGAATTATTTTTAATATCCTTATCATAATCCCCTATTATATAAGAGGATGTTCAATCACTTTTAGAAAGGGTAAACTCTATTATATCTTCATTATTTTAAATCATTATAATTTTACTTCATTCTTTATATGTTTTATTAATTGAATTGTTTTTAATATCTTTATCTTTATTATTATAATTATCTATTGTATATAGAGAGTCTTTAATCAATTTTAAAATACAGAGATTCTTATACATAGCTTCACCTTCACAACTATAAATTCTAAATTCTATTTATACTTTTATTTCTGCTTCTAAATTCTACTTCACCTTTACTTTCACTTACATCTTTACTTCTAATCTTCACTCCTAACTTTATCTCCATTTCTAATTTCATCTCTAACTCACTTCCAGTTTTATTCTAACTTCACTTCTATCTTTAATCATAATTTTAATTACAATTTCATCTTTAACTTCACCTCTCACTTTATCTCTATCTCCAATCACAACTTATAATTATTATCTCCGTCATCTCAATTATTTCTATCATCAACAACTAGGGGGCTATTCAATCATCATCTTTAATAGAGGGTTTATTATATTCATCTTCTCTTATATAATCATATTTATCTTCTGTTATATTAGCTGTAAACCTGTCTTTATATTAGCTTATTATAGCTATATATAATTATATAATAATATAATATATAATATAGATAATATATCTATATAAGATATATAATATAAGATAGATTTATATAGATGTTATTAATCAGCTTAATTGTTAAAAATTGTTACAGCTATTGTTTATCTCAATAATATTACTTATAATTGTATTGATGAAATTATAAATGATAATGATATGAATAAAGTTATTGAAAGAGCTGAAGCATTTATAAGTAAAAATAAAAGACAAAATGCTGTTATAAAAGCTAAAGAAGAAACTAGAGAAGAAATTAAAGTTAAAACTAATAGAAAGTTTAATCTTGGAGAACTAGGAATTAATTGTATAACTAAATAAAATTATTGATTATGTTGAAAATTAAAAGTGATTTAAAGAATTATGGAATTATAGTTCCTACTAGTATTAATGAAATTAATACAGATTATTTTGAAAAACTTCTTAAAGATGTAGAAGTTGCTGAACATTATTCATTGTTAGCAATTTGTTATAAAGATAAATTGTTTAATTGTGTAATGAGTGTAAAAAATAAATCAGATATTAGTATTGATGTTACTCCAATTATTGCTAAATCTAATAAATATAAAACTTGTGATAGACCTATCATAGATGCTTTATCTATTGAACGTGGAACTCATTTTTATGTTCCAAATAATATTAATAGTTTTGCTTCTGTTGGTAAATATTGTGCAGATGATAAAGACCTTTATATGTCAATTATGAATGGTTCTTATTTTAAGACAGGTAATGAAACTAATAATGAAGCTAAAAATAATGCTCCTGATTGTTATTTTATAGAATATAAAGTTATTCCTAATTGTGATATTAAAGCTGTATATTCTAAAGATGCTAAATTTGAGAGCATAATGAAGTTCTAACATTTCCCTACGGGCAAGCTACAATTAGATAATATGGATGATGTTTTTTATGGAGAAGATATAAATACAGACTATCCTGTTGTTTATAAAAAGTTTGATGATGTTTTAAAAGATATAGTTTTTGCTAATGATAATGAAAGATTGCTTTGTGCAAGTATTATTGAAAGTCTAGAATTAGAAGCAAGTATTCAATTTCGTGCCGATAATGGAGTTCATATTCCTTATATTGGTAAATTTCGTAAAAATCTTATTCGTAGAAATGTATTAAAGAAATATAAGAATTTTCTTTCTGAAAGTAATAATCTTACTAAAGAAGAAAAAAAAGAATTTTTAAGAGCAGCTTCTATTGAAGAAAGAAGATTACGTGATGAAGAAATTGCAAGAAAGAAAGCATTTAAACTTACACCTGGTAAAGAATTTACTGATTATGTAAATCTTTGTAGAAAAAAAGGAATGAGATTTGCTAAATTATATTATGAATTTAAAAAGAAAATGATTGATATTCCTTTTATACAAGAAGTACATGATAGTTATATGGAGATTTTAACAGATGATACAAATAGATAGACTTTTGACGATTGATGATACAGGTATGCCAAAAGCTCCTAATATAAAACAACTTCTTGATAAAGATGTTAAAGCATTATATCTTAGAGATAATACTCCTGATAAAATAATGTATATAAAAGAAGTTGGTGTTATATATTATCTTGCTGACCCAAAAGGACCTTGTATGCAAGAAGGACTTAGTAGGCAAGAAGCATTAAAAAGAGCAATAGAAAACTTTGATTTACCTGTTAATTATCGACCTGATTTATTAGTAGAAAAACTTATAAAGCGTTATCATGATGAACGAATAGGTGTAGTTGGAACTGCTGTTGAATCTTTACAAAAAGCTATTCATAATGTTACTCTTGCTGGTAATATTTTAAATGAATTATTAAATAACAAATTAAGTAGCGGTTTAAGTGATGAAGATGCTACATCTGTTATTGATATAATGGATAGACTTAATAAAAAGATTACAGATTTGCCAAATCTTATTAAAAGTTTAAATGAAGCACAACAACAATTACAACTTGAAGAAGAAACAATACGAGTTAGAGGTGGTAATAATGCTGAATCTAGTATGATTGAAGAAGATGTATAATCATGGTTAAATTTAATTTTTCGATTTCAAATAAACAAAATAATTTTTATACAAATACTGTAGAAGATTTACCGAATGAAATTTGGAAAGAATTTAAAGGTTATTTTGTTAGTAATATGGGTAGAATTAAATCTATTAAAAGTGGAAAAGCTAAAATAGTATTTAATACTCCTAATCCAAAAACAGGATATGTCATGGCTTTAATAGAAGGTAAAACATATCCTGTACATAGAATTGTTGCCATGTTATTTGTTCCAAATCCAAATAATTTATCACAAGTAAATCATATTAATGAAATTAAAACAGATAATAGAGCATCTAATTTAAATTGGATGACTGCTAAAGATAACACTACTTATTCTCAAGGTAAAAAGGTTTATCAATTTGATAAACATACTAAAAAATTAATTTATATATTTGATAGCACTCATGATGCAGAATTAGCCATTGGTGCTACAAGAGGTGAAGTTGCAAATTGTTGTTCTCATAGAAAAGGACAACAAACTGTTAAAGGTTTTATATTTAGATATGAAGATGATTTAAATAATTTGAATGAGGTTTCCGCTCATAAAAAGCGTATAGCTAAAATAAATAATAAGACAAATGAAATTATAAAGATTTATGATAGTATTGCAGAAGCTGGAAAAGATAATAATTTAAATTATCAAAATATATCTAGATGTTGTAATGGTAGAGGAACTCTTTGTGGTGGTTTTAAATGGAAGTTTTATTATGGAGATACCTAAAATATATAATGATGTTAGATTGTTTTTTAATGAAGCTGAACATAAATATACAGATAGTTTAGGTAATTCTTATAAATCTACTACTCAATTATTACATGATTATGTTCCAAAATTTAATAAAGAATATTGGCTTCATAAAAAAGCAAAAGAAAGTGGAATTAGTGTAAAAGAATTAGAAAATAAATGGAAAGAAATAACAGATTATGCTTGTAATGCAGGTAATAAAGTTCATAATAATTTAGAAGATGCTGTTCGCAATAGTAGTCAATTTCAACAAGCTGTTAAATATTATGGCACAAAAGATGGTGAAATGATAACTGTTGCTGATTTAAATAATATACAAGCTAAATATAAATTATTAAATATAAAAGATTTTATTGAATTAACTAATAATAAATATCCTGATGTATATTCTGTTTATGAAAAATATACAAATGCTGGATATAAAATATATGCTGAAATAGGTTTTTTCTTAATAGATTATTTAATATCTGGAACTATTGACGTGTTATTAGTTAGAGATGATGGAAATTATGTTGTTGGAGATTATAAGTCGAATAGAGATGGTTTAAAGTTTGAAGCAGGATTTTATAAAAAAGATAAAAAACAAAATCCTATTCAATTAACTAATATTTGGGTGCAAAAAAAAGAAACATTATTACCACCATTAACTCATATGGATAATTGTAATGGTTCTATATATAATTTACAAATTAGTTTATATGCTAAAGCTGTAGAAATTATAACAGGTATGACATTAAAAGGTTTATGGTTGTTACATATAGATTGTGATTATGAACTTAATGAATATGGTATGCCGAAAAGATTTGAAGATGGTCTTTATCATATAAAAGATAATCCTATTGAGAAAACTAAATTTTATGTTATGCCTTATAGAAGTGCAGAGATAGATAAAGTTTTAGCTGATAGGAAAATGAAACTTAAAGCTAATGAAGTTAAACAACAATTTAAACTTGAAATGTAATGAATAAAGATTTATATCTTGTGATAGCTATTGTTATTGGAATTGTAACTATTATACTTGCTACAATATTTAATAGTAAACCTGTTCCTGAAATACGTTATGTTCCCTACGGGCAAGATTCAACGAGTTTAAAAGAACTTGTTCTTACTAAAGAATTACTTCGACGAACTCAAGATAGTCTTAATGCTTATAAATGTGATACAACTATTTCAGCTGAACTTTTTGTTGCTAAATATAAATTAGAAAGAATAAGACATTATACTAATATAGCTGCAAAAGGTAATAATATAAAATATTATAGAGGCTGGGTTTTAAGAGTTTTAAATGAATGATGTTATGAGTATAAGTAAATATTGTTATGGCGAAATTAAAAAAGTTGTAAATGGTAATGAATATCAAATTGGATATATTAATATTAAAATACATCCAATATTTGATGGAAAACCAAATGCAAAAATTGCCACTAATAATAATTGGTGTACAAAATATTGTTTATATAAAAATAATCAATTAACAGAAGGTACTTTTGATGATAATCTTACTAAAGAAGAATTATTAAACAGATTTAATGAATTAATAAAATATCATGAAAATAATTAAAGAAATTATTAAACAAAAGAAAAATTATAGACTTGTTGAAATTCGTAGAACAGTTAAAGAACATGGTTATTATGTAATTCATCATAAGTTTAAATTACAAGTAAAAAGATATAAACTTTGGATTACTTTTAAATCTATTAATTGTAATGAATTTGATATAGAAGCATATCATTTTAATAAAATAAATTCAATATCTTTGTTTGATACAATAATAAATGTTTAAATTATGGCTAATTTTAAAATTGCATTAGATAAAGTTCTTTGTAAAGAAGGCGGTTATGTTAATGACCCAGATGATAAAGGTGGAGAAACTTATAAAGGAATTTCAAGAAAATATAATTCTGATTGGAAAGGATGGCGTATAATTGATAATACTAAAAAAGAACATCCTAAAGATTTTAAAGGTTATCTTAATAGAAATCCTGAACTTGAAAAAGCTGTTTATGATTTATATAAAGATAAATATTGGGATTGTTTTGATTTAGATGAAATTCCAAATCAACAAGTTGCAGATATTATGTTTGATACTTGTGTTAATCAAGGCGCTGTTGCTGCAATTAAATTTGCAGAAAGAAGTCTTGGACTTAGAGAAACTGGAATTTGGAAACTTGATTTATTTAATAAATTAGTTACTTTAAAATAAAATTATAATTGAATAGAGTTATGAAGAAGATTATTATAATGGTGTTGATTATAGAGATAATTAATTTAAGTTTAACGTTGTTTGTTGTCAATAAAATAAAAAATGTAGAAGTCTTTAATAAATGCAATGTTGATACTGTTTTTAATAAACTTCAGATTGACTCTATTCAATATAATATTATTCAAAAAGATAGTACAATAATAACAATTAATAATACAATGAAAGATGAAATCAATAAAGCAGATAATCTTAGTAATGATAGTGCAGTTATTCTGTTTAGACAGTTATTGCAAGAATGTAAGTAATGATAGCATTACATTCCCTACGGGCAAGCTACAGCAAGATAGTATTAAAATTAGTATTGATGAAATTCGAGAAGCTAACAAAATATTTATTAAATATAAATTTAAAAATAATATTATAGCTTTAAAAGATAGTATAATTTATCTTCAAAATAAGAAAATAGATATATATAAAGATGCTTATAATAAAATGAAAGATGCTGCTATAGCAACTGAAAGAATAAATCAACAATTACAACATGATGTTGATAAATATAAAAAGAGAAATGTTATATATGGCGGAGTTGCTGGTGGATTAGCGACTTCGCTTTTATTGTTTTTATTAATTAAATAAATATAGTTATGGCTAAAGAAGTATATCCTTTTGCTGAATTTATTAAAGAAGATAAATCACATTATCAAATTGCTGCTGAAGCTGGATATTGTGACCCTTATAATAATTTTCTTATTGGAGATAGTGGTGGATTTCTTATGAATATTAGACCAGGTAGATTTGTAAATACTCATTTATTTACAGAAATGGCTGATATATTTAAAAAAGAAGGTAAATATACAAACTTTAAGAAAGATAGTATTCCTTATAGACAATTAAGAAAAAGAGAAACACATAGAAGATATTATGGATATTCTGCACCTTGTTGGGAAAATCCTGATGGTAGTATAGAAGATATTCATATAAGTGGAGATTATTATAATTTTCTTAATTATACTCGAATGAGTATGACTGATGATGCAAGTGTTATCAATAGCAATAAAGGTGGAGTTGGCCAAAAGAAATATAGTTTTCCTAAATTTATAGATGCTCAATATTGGACACATAATGTTCTAGAATTTGCTAGAAATAATGGTTTTCATATTATTATTGTTAAGACCCGTCGTGGAGGTTTTAGCTATATGATGGCTGCTAGAAGTGCTAATGCTATTAATCTTCAAAAACATAAAGTTTTTATAAATGTTGCATCTGATAAGAAATATCTAACTAAAAAAGGAGGTTTAACTGACTTTGCAATTAATAGTCTAAAATTCTATGAAGAAAAGACTATGTTTAAAAGAGGTATATTTAGTCCTAATGTAGAGGATTTTCGTTTAGGATTTAGATTACCTAATGGAGTTGAAAGTGAAGATAGTTGGCAAAGTTCTCTTATTTCTGTATCTGCTGCTAATGACCCAGACTGTGCTATTGGTAAAGATGCTATTGGAGTTAATGTAGAAGAATTATCTACAATGGATAATTTTGATGATTTTATGTTTGTAACTGAACCTGCAATGACTGTTGGTGATATTACTACAGGTATGTTAGTTGCATGGGGAACAGCTACTGCTACTAATATGCAAGTATTTGAAAGTAATTTTTATAATCCAAAAGGATATAATTTTATGCCATTTGAAAATGTTTGGGATAAAGATTGTAGACATGAAGTATGTGGATTTTTTAAAAGTTATGCATGGGGTATTGAAGGAGAAATAAATGGTGTTAAAGGTGTTGATGAATTTGGTAATTCGCGTATTGATATAGGTTTACAATTAGCTGATAGAGGTAGAAAAAATATGAAAGCTAATGCTAAAACTTATGCAGACTATATTAACTATTGTGGACAAAGAGCATTATTTCCAGCAGAAACATTTAGTAGTGCAACTGAAAATATATTTGCAAGTGAAGAATTTAATAAATGGGAAGATAAACTTCGATTAGATAATAATTTAAAATTTTATGTTGATGGGCAATTATTTATGCAAAATGGAGTTGTTAGTTTTAAAAGTAATGAACGAATTAAAGCTGAAGACCCAACTGCTAAAATATATGATTGGATAAACGGTGTTCCTCGAAAAGGAAATGAAGACCCTCATGGTTGTGTTCGAGTTTGGTTTCCTCCTAAATATGATATTGAATATACTGAATTTGGACAACGTAAAGTTATTCCTAGAGGAACATATACTGTTACTTATGACCCTGTCGGTATTGATAAAGAAAAGAAAGCTATTACAAATAAACATTCGCATAATAGTATAAGAGTTTGGGAAAATCCTTCTGCTAGAAATGGATATAAATTTAAGTGTTGTGCCGCTTATTATGGTAGACCAGATAAACTTGAAGAAGCTGATAAAATATTTTATATGCTTTGTGTTTGGTATCATTGTTATGGAACAGGTATTGTTGAAGTAAATAGAGGTGAAACTGTTTCTAATATGAAGAAATGGAAAGCTTTACAATATCTTGCACATGAGCCTTTATTTGTTTGGGATTCTACTATTAAAGGTAAATTTAGTACAACTTACGGATATGTTGTTACAGATGGTGCAAAGAAACTTGATGCGTTGCGATTATTAAAAGAAACATTATATGAAGTAATAGGTAAAACTGATAATGGAGAAGATATATATGCTTTTACTAAAATATATGATTATCAATCTATATTAGAATTAAAGAAATGGAACGCAGAAGGAAACTTTGACCGAGTATCAGAAATGTTGTTATATGCAATATATTATAAATCATTAGATATAAAAGGTAAATTAGATATGCAAACAAAGAAGAAAGTAGAAGATTTAGATGAAAAATCTAAAAATGATTTTTGGAATCGAGAATGGTTTACTGATTGACACCAATAATTATTTACTATTATAAAACATAGTGGAATTGATTGTGATATTATAGATATTATTTTATTTGTAGAAAAAAGTATTAATTATGGATGTTATAGGATATAAACAAAATGTAGATTTTCCTCAACAGAAAGTTTCTGCTGCTGAAAAAGCTAAACCTGAATGGTATGCTAATTGTTGTGATTATGTTATATCTTCTGGACTTAATTGTATTGATACAAAAGATATAGAAGATAAATATAACTTTTTAAAAGAAAATATATCAGAAGATGATTATAAGAAGATATTAAATCCTTATAATGTTAAAGAAGAAAAATATAAAAGATTTCCAGCAACAATGAGAAATTATGATATTGTTAGTGGTATTATAAGAAGATATGTTGGAGAATATATACAAAATGCTCATGATTTTATTGTAAGTGCTAATAATCCTGAAGTTGTATTGGCTAGAAATGTAAAATTAAATCAAGAATTAACTATGCTTGTACAACAACAAATAGCACAAAGAATACAACAAGAATTACAATCATTTGTACAACAAGGTGGTAATCCTGAAGAATTTAATCCTCAACAAGCTATAGATATTGATAAATTTATAGAAGATTTTAATGAGAATTATATTGATGATATATCAGCACAAGGACAAGCAATATTAGATGTTATAGATGATTTGACAGATAGTATTGCTTTATATGCTAGAGCATATTTTGAATGGGTTACATTTGGTAGTTTTTATACTTATACAGAAATAAAAGGAAATACAATACATAAACGAGTTGTTTCAAATAGAGATGCTTTTCCTACTCCAAATGATAATCAATTAGTTGAAGATTTTGATATGTTTGCTGAAAGACGAAAAATGTCATTACAACAAATTATGGATGAATATTCAGAAGATTTATCAGATAAAGAAAAAGATTATTTAATATCATATTATAAAAACGGTAATCGTGGTGGAGAATATGACAATACATGGTATTGGAATAATTATAAGAAAACATTTCCTGATATATGTAAGAAATTTAATGATATTGAAATTAAACAAGTTCCTATAATGACTAGAGATTTAAATCAAGGTCTTATAGATGTTTGGAAAACTGTTTGGAAAGGAGAAGTTAAAAAAGGAATTCTTACTTATCAAAATAATGGTTTGATTACAACTCGAATTGTTGATGAAACTTATAAGTTAAATAAAGCTATTGGAGATATTTCTATTGAATGGTATTGGGATACACAAGTTTATGAATGTGATAGAATTGGAGGTAGACATAATTCAATTTATCCTTTTAAAGCTAGACCAATAGATTATAATAGAAATGGTAAACTTCCTTATAATGGTTTGATGGAACTTCTTCCTGGATATGGTAAATTTAGTATTATTGATATTATTAAACCATATCAAATATTTGGAAATATTGTTGCTTATCATAGAGAAATGGCTATTGCTAAAAATAAACTTAATGTTCTTATGATAGCTAAATCATTATTAGGTACAAAACCTGATGATGTAATTTATAAGATGGCAGCAGATGGTGTTCTTTATATTGATGATGAAGATGACCAAGGAATGTTAAAAGCTCAACAAGTAAGAATGCTTGAAACTAGACAAAATGATTATATTACTCAATTAGGACAACTGTTACAAGAAAATGAACAGATGGCTATGATGAAAGTAGATATGACACCTCAACGATATGGGGCTATTGCTAATAGTGCTGGTAAAGGTGTTACAGAAGAAGCTGTTATTCGTGGTAGCATGGGTAGTGTTATTGTTGAGTTTATGTTTGATTGGGCTAGAGAACATGATTATGCTAGAGATTTAGATTATACTAAACTTGCTTGGATAGATGGTCTTAATACATCATATAAAGATAAAAATACAGGAAGTATTAGATATTTAAGTCTTGATGTTAATTCTCATATATATGCAGATTATGTTATTAAAGCAAAACTATCTGTTAAAGAAAGAGAGAAATTAAATCAATATAAACAATTTGCTTTTAGTGCTGCTCAAAATGGAGATATGAGTATGGCTGTTGCTGCTATTGAAGGCGATAATTGTGCTGAGATTAAACGTCTTATAGATAAATTACAAGATGCAAAAACCAAGCATGAAGAAACAATGAAACAAATGGAGCAACAGATAGAACAGATGAAACAACAGAATGAAATAGCAAAGATACAAGCTGAAGGAGAACAAGATAGAGAAACTTTAGCATTAGAAAAGTATCTTGATAGTGAAATAGAAAGTTTAAAAGCTATGCTTAATTCTGATGATGCTTCATTCCCTACGGGCAAGCTAGACGAGATAAAAGAATCTATTGAAAGAGAAAAGCTAAATATTGAACGAGAAAAAAATAGAACAGATGCTGCTCTTAAAAATAGAGAAATTAATGCTAAAATTCTTGATAGTAATAATAAACTTAAAATTGCTAAGTCTAATAAAAATAAATATGATAAATAAACCGAAAGACGTATTGCTATAAATGTTAATGATAAGTCTGATGTTGTTCGTGATGAATGATGTCAGACTTTATTTTTTGACTAGATTTTGACCGATTTTCAGGCTCTCTGCCAGCATTTTATAACATTTTCGATGAATTGTCCACTAACTGCAAATAAGTGGCACAGAAGCAAAAAGAATCGGCTCATTTCGGCTCATTTATAACATTTTACACCAATGATAATAAATTGCTAATAATAGGCTTGTCGATATGGATTGCTGATATAATTGATGATGAATATATTTGTTTTCATAATAATAATTAAACGTATATAAATATGGGATTACAATTTGGTTTTGAAGGACAAAAAAGTGCTGCTGCTGCACAAGAAACAAAAGTTGATGTTAATACAGGAGAAGAAACTAAAGTTGATAAGAATGGTGAAGAAGTTTCTACTTTAGATAATAATGGCAATCCTGGTGAACAAACTCCTCCAACAGATAATAATGGAGAAGGTGGTAATAATGGTGATGATAATTTAGAAGTTGGAACTGTTGTTACTTTAGGTGAAGATAATTATATTGTTAATGAGAAAGGTGATTTAGTTGATAAAGATGGTAATATTTTTAAAGAAGTTAACGATGTAAAAGCTTTTCTTGATGAATATGAAGTTTCTGAAAAAGATGAAACTCCAGTATTTGATATTAATGGTATGATTGAAGCTGTTGGAACAAAAATTACTGATGAAGATGGCAAAGATGTAATATTTGAAAATACACCACAAGGAGCTGCGGCTTATGTTAATGAAGTTCTTGAATTAAAGAAAGAAGAATTTGCTAAAGCTGGTATTGAAGCATTAATTGAAAAATATCCTATTGTAAATGATTTCCTTAATTATTATATTGCAAATGGTAATTCTTATGAAGGATTTGGACAAAATAAAGATAGAAGTTCTATTGTAATTGATGAAAATAATGAGGCTCAACAAGAAGCTATTATTCGTGAAGCTTGGAAAGAAAGTAAACGAGCAGGTAATGTTGATGCTTATATTAAATATCTTAAAGATAGTAATCAATTAAAAGATGTTGCCCAATCTGAATTAGAAGGATTGCAAGAATATGATAAACGAATTAAAGAACAAATTGCTAAAGAAGCACAAGAAAGAATAATAAAAGAGCAACAAGAACAAGAGCAATATTGGGGAATGGTCAAAGAAATAATTGACAATAAACAAATTGCTGGTTACAAACTTCCTGAAGTAATTATGCTCAATAGAGATGGTAAACAAGTTACTGTTTCTTTGAATGATTTCTATAATTATGTTTATCAAGTTGATGATAAAGGTGTTAGTAGATATGAATATTCTTTAATGAATAAGACTCCAAGAGAAAGATGCGAAAGACAACTTCTTGAGGCTTATTTAGATTTTACAGGTAATGATTATACTAGTCTTATTAATTTAGCAATGGCTGAAGAAAAGAAGAAACAATTAGTATTGACTTCTGCAAATAAAAAGACAAAGGTAACTATTACTAAACCAAAGAGAGAAGAAACAAATACTGCTGCTTCTACTGCTAATAAAATAGCAGGAAGTTATTAATGTTTAATTTAAAATCATTTTATTTATGTACACGATGCGAAAATTGAGTACTGGTAGATATGATGATAGAGGTTATTCTAATGAAGAATCTATTGCTAATCTCCAGCTTACTCGTCCTGTTGAATTAAATGCTTTCCTTACTTATAATTATGGTATGGATAGTGATAGATTTCCACTTAGTTTTATGACAGAAGGACAAGGTAGTAGAGGTATTACTACTTGTAAGACTGTTCAGTGGACTTGGAAAACTATGGGAAAAATGAAGTTTACTGATTATGTAACTTATTTTAATACAGCTAATACTAAACCTGGTATTGGTGGTACTGAATTTGAAGTTCATTTTGCTTCTCATTGGTTTATTGAACAATATGGTTTGCTTGCACCTGACGGTATTACACAAGTTCGTATTCAGAAAGATTGTGGACAAAGTGCTTATGGATATAAATATATTCTTGTTTGTACTAATCCTGACCCGAATTTCTTTATTGACCCAGACCTTCTAACTAAAGGTAAATATTGGAGTTTAACAGCTCCTACTGTTAGTGAAAGTTATTCTAAAGGTAATAGAAGTAATTCTATGGGTCCTGGTGAGATGACTTCACAATTAGAGTTCTTTAGATATAGTAAAGAAATTGCTGGTAATCTTGCTAATACTGTTACTCAATATGAATTTATTGATGAAAATGGTGCTAGTAATAAACTTTGGATTAATGAAGAAATGCGGCAGTTCAACTTGAATATGCGAGTAATGAACGAAGAACGCTTGTGGCTGCATGAATATAATAGACTGCCTGATGGTACTGTTAAACTTATTGATAGAGATAACGGTAAACCTATTTATCATACTGCTGGTATGTTAGAAATTTGTCGTGAAAGTAATTATGATACTTATGGTGAATATCTGACATTGACTAAACTTGAAAGAACTATTGGTGATGTTTTGAATAAAGATACTGATGATGGAACAATGGATGTTGTTCTTATGGGTGGTAAAGGATTTATTCAAGATTTCCAATTGGCAGTTGAAAATGATGCAAGAGCTAAAGGTTTTGTTACTCCACTTGGAGAAAAGAAAATTATGGAAAACGGTGATGGTCTTGCTTATGGTAAATACTTTAATCAGTATAAAACACCAGATGGTCATACTATTACAGTTAAACATTGTGCTTTCTTTGACCACGGTACTCCTGCTGAAGCTGCTAAACAGAATGGTATGATTCATCCTCGTACAGGACTTCCTATTACTTCACATCAGGCTTGTCTTATTGATATGTCTAGTTATAAAGGTGTACAGAATGTTCGTATTGTTAAGCAAGCTGGACAAGAATATATGGCAAAAGTTATTGAAGGTATGACACCTATTCCTGCATCTTGGGGTATTCCTTCTACTGGTCATGCAGCTACAGATGTTGATATGGCTCGTTATGAAATTAAAGGTTCAATGGGATTGCAGGTTAATAATACAACTAAGATGTTCTTGTTGAAATGTGTATTGTAATAATTTAAAATAATAGTATTATGGGATTAGAATTTGGTATGACGAATGGTAATGCTAATAAAGCAGAAGTAACAAAAGAAGCCACAGAAGAAACTAAAGAAGTAAAACAAAAATTTTCAAATAGTGAGGAACGAGAGGCGTTTCTTAGTAAAGAATATACAAATAAAAGAAGTATTACTATTGCCTTGACAAACAATTATTCTTTCTATAGAAAAGCTAACGATAAAGTATTAGATGAACGTAATGAGTATATTGGTAGTTGTGTTCGTACTTCACGTGCTTTAGCTAGCAATAAAGAAGAAATGAATGCTTATTTTCCAAATCTTATTGGAGTTTCTCCTAGTAATGAAAATTATATTACAAAAGTCAAAGAGTATTTGAATAACATTCAAGTAAAAGTAGATAAGTTAGGTGTTAAACTTAATACAAGTTTTGTTTATTATCAGTATAGATATTATCTTAAATATAAAGAGGCTGAAGATAAAATTAATGCTGAATATGATGCAATAGACAAAACAAATACTAAAGCTCTTAAAGAAGGACTTGAAAAGAAAATTATAGCTCTTAATGCTCTTGAAAGTGAACAATACAAATATGGTTATCCTGAAAATATTGCTGATTATCTTTTATATAGACATTGTTTGTTGTATAAAGATATAGCAAAAGAGCCAGCTTTAATCAATAATGATAAGTCTATTCGTTTTTGGATTAAAGATGAAGCTAAAGAAGCTAAACTGCAAGAAGGATTGCGTATTGAACTTAACAAAGCTAAACGTAATTATGTTGGAATTTGTGATGATGATGATTACTTTAAAGATGTTTATGTTCAATATTGTGTTATTAAAGGTTTGCCTATTACTGCTTCTCTTGCTGAAAGTAAGATTGTACAGCAGAATAATCTTGATAAATTTAGTCAAGAAGAACCTGTTAAATTTAATAAGATATGTTCAGATAAACAACTTGTTGTTAAATCATTGATTGAACGTCTTATCGAAAATGGAGTTCTTAATAGACATCCTTATTCACAAAATATTGTTGCTGCTGATAGCGGTGATTATATTGGAGCAAATATGAAAGAAGCTGTGATATGGTTTACTAATCCAGATAATGCTAATGCCGTTGAAGCATATAAGAATAAATTAAATTATATGTAATATGACAATAGAAGAGATGCACGTTATGTTTAGAGAGGTAGCACAACAGATGGGGTTACAGACTGTACGTGCTATCTTTTCTGAAAATATAGATATATGTCTTAATAATGCTATTATTGCAAAAACTCGAAATTTGTTAGCTGAAAATATTGGTAATATACCAACTAATAAAGCAAAACAAATAGGAGTATCTCCATTAAATAGTTTACGAACTTTATATAAAGAAGGAATTATTAATGCAGATAATATCAATGGAGAAGGTACTGAAATAAATCCTTTTACATTTAATATTGATACTACCGAAATAATGTTGATAACAGGCTTTAAACTTTATTATGATGCAAAACTTTATGAATGTAGAATAATTGAGAATGAAGAACTTAGTGATACATTACGAGATTTTTGCAATAGAGCATCTAAGACATATCCTATAGTTACTGCATTTGGTACTGAAAATGAAATAAATATACAATTATATAATGGTAATGATAAGACAAAACCTAAACAAATAAAGTATAGTTATATCAAATTACCAAATACAGTTGTATATGATGAAGAATATGGGGATAATAATATAAATTGTGATTTACCGATATATCTTCATAATGATATAGTAAATGATGCAGTAAAATATTATTTATCTAGTGTTAGTAAAAATTAAATTAATGAATTATGAGAAGATTTATTTTAGGACAAAAAACTCCTATGACTACTTATCCTAAGACTATTCCTTTGACTGCTGGTCAGATTACATTTGCAGCTTTTAAAGATAGTGGTGCAGGAACTAGTAATACAGGATTAGAAATTGATAGTGATGGTACAAAAATTAAAAAAGAAGGAGTTATTCTTTATCACGATGGGCTGAAGATGTGGAATATTCCAATCTATAAGAATAACTTTAGTTATGTAAAAAGTGTTTATTCTGCTGGTGCTGCATTTACTTGTGATGTAACAATTCCTGCTCCTACAGTTGGTCTTACTTATACTATGATTCTTGTTAAGAAAGGCATGCCTTTTAATCATAGAAATAAATGGACAGGAACTTATTTGGCGAAAGATGGTGATACAGCAAACACAGTTGCAGCTTATTTTAGAAAATATTTTGCAGCTAATGCAGCTGAACTTGATATTAAAGTAACAGGTTCTACTAGTCATGTTATTATTACAGGTAATGATAAGCGACAAGATTATGAAATTGTATTTGCTGATGATTTAGCTGGAACTGCTCAGACCCCTACTCATGCTGTTGCCCCAATTAACGATGCTAAAGCTATTCAAGAAATGTGGTTACAAGCTGCTGGAGATATGGGATATACAGATACATTTGATGATTTTATTTATCGTGGTCATTATCCTCTTAATCCTCTACGGGCAAGCGATTCTGCTGATGCAGGTTTTATTGTTTATACTCTTCAGTTTGCTGAACCTAGAACTACAAGAACTGTAGATACTGCTATTAATCAAATTGTTCAAATTGCTTTGCCGACAGGTACAACTGTTACTGAAATTGAAGCTGTACTTGCTAAACTTGCTGAATAACTTAATTGATTAGAAATGTTAGCCGAATATTAATCAAAAAGGAGTTATTGATATTAATCTTATGATTAGTATTGGTAACTCCTTTTATTGTATATGTTTTTATGGATTTGATGAATAGTGCTATAGAACAAGGAGTTTGGTCTGCTATTGTTGTTGGTATTTATCTTGTTATTGCTAAAATAATTGATACTTATAAAGAAATTAAAAAACATAATAAAGAAGAAGAAGTAAAAAAGCATCAAATAATTATTAATCAAAAATTAGTTGATAGTATTTCTACAATTAGTGATTTTATAACATTGACAACAAAAAATATAATAGATAAAGATAAAGAAAGATGTGTAAATGCTATTAAGCATTTGTTTAAATCATCTGCTAATTCTGTTATAAAATTTGGAACTGATACAATTATTGCAAATAATATTCAGATTAATAAACAAAATATATTAGATAATATTGAAGATATTGTTAATGCTGAATATTATAGTTTGTATAGTGCGTTAATACTTTATCATACTGATATAAATCCTATTACTGATTATATAAAAGTAGATTGGAAAAATGAAATTAAAGATGTATTGATAGATATTATTTATAATGAAAATCTTAATAAAGAACAAAAACTTTATAATATAAATAATAAGATAAATATCAAAATAAATGATTATTGTATTTATGTAACTAATAAATATTTAGAAAAATGTTAGATATAAATATTATAAGACCGAGATATGAAGAAAAACTTGTATTAATAGAAACAAATAATATCAAGAAAAAGAAACTTGGATTTATGATACAAGGAAAAGAAAAAGATATTGGACAAATATTATCTATTGTTGTTTTACATGGATTTGACAATATAGATATATTTGATGATGATACTAAATTAAAATTATTTGATTTAAGTAATACAATAGTATATGAATAAATATCCGTATTTAAAAATACCACTTGATTATATTTGTATTTATAATAAACTTGCATATTGTTTATATTCTTATGGTATAGATATAATTAAAGATTGTTCTGCTTCTTGTAAAACAAATAATAAAAATATTATAGAACTTTGGAATTTATTTCAACTTGCTATTGTTTGTTTTGAAAAGAATGAAATTGATAAAGCTGATTATTTTATTGATTATATAAAATCTAATCTTGATAAAATATATAATTCAATTAAAATACCTAATTATAAAGGAGCAAATAATTATTATATTGATGAAAAAGGTAATAAACATATTTGTATAGTTTGTAATGGTTGGATATATGAAACACCAAATTTTATTACAACTTATGAATTTGTAATGTCTGGTGGAACAACTATTGAAGATGATGGTAAAGGACAAACAATAAATATTCAAATTACATCGACAAAAACTGTATCAGATGGAAATGATATTCAAACAGAAGATATACCATTTGATATAAGATACAATAATATAAATGATGCTAATTGGATAATATATAATTATAATAATAAAACTTTAACCATTAAACCTAATTCTTCTGAAGCAAGAATAGGAAATATTTATTTTGAACAAAATGAAAGTAATAAACGAATAAATATTATTATTAATCAAGCTAAAGATACTACTGAATATGAATATTATTTTGAATATGAACCTAAATCTTTTACTTTTGAAAAAGAAGGTGGAAGAATTCAACTTAATGTTACAAAAAGTAGTAAACGAGCATTAAAAGATAGCTTGCCCGTAGGGGATGAAATACCAGTTGAATGGAACGCTAAAATTGATGGATACGGTTTTAATTATGACGTATTTAAGAATGAAGTTATAGCTGAAGTTAATGATTATAAAGCACGTACAGGCAAACTTATTATTAATAGACCTGAATTAGGAACATCAAAAGATATTGAAATTCCTATTACACAAAAAGCTGGAGAATTAACTATTATATATAGCTTACAAGCAATTACTAATAATAGTATTATTCCAGCTTTAAATGGAAAAGTAACAATAACTGTTTTATCTACTAAACAAGGTTATTATGGTAGTGAACCTATCGGTGAACCAGAACAAGTTCCATTTACTATTACTTCTGTTAGAGGATTTTTAAGCGGTGTTAGTGAAAATGGTGCTGTTTGGAATATGACAGAAAATATATCTGAAACAACACGAGAAGATACATTAATTGTTACACAAAATAATGCTGAAGGTAAAGAAGTAAGAATTAAAATTGTACAGCAACCAGCTGTAGTTGATTATGTTTATACTTTTGAAACTGATTCAGATACTATGCGTGTAGAAGCCACTGGAGGTAATAAAACATTAAATGTTATATCAACAAAACAAAAAACTATTAACGGAAAACCTTACGGTGATGCTATTCAAATTAATTATAATTCATCAATTACAGAAGGATTTTCTATTAATAAAAATGTTATAAATATTTCAGAAAATCAAGATGAAGAAGAGAAGCAAGGAACTGCAACATTTATACAAGATGAAAGTAAAAAACAATTTACTGTAACTATTATTCAAAACGCTTCTACTGAATCTTATGAATATACATTTACAGTAGCAGAAGGAACAAATAAAGTTAGTTTTCCATATAATGCTAGTCAAAAAACATTTAATATAACATCTGAAAAACAAAAATTATTAAATGGTAATCCTTCAGGTGGTAAAGTACAAGTTACTTTTAAAACAATTATACAAGGCGATGGTTATAGTGTTGATGCAACAACAAATAATACTGCCGAAATTAAAGTTAGTGAAAATAAAACAACTAATATAAGAATAGGTAGTGTTAGATTTATTCAAGATGAAAGTAATAAAGAATTACCAATTAGTTTAGAACAAGCTGCTGGAACATCTGAATGGAAGTATACTCTTGAAGTAACTGAAACTAAAATAAGTGTTCCTAATTATGAACGTACTGGCATTACAAGAAATTTTATAATACAAAGTTATAGAAAATTATACATTAATGGTGTTTATCAAGACCAACAAGTTAATGTACCTTATAATGTTTCATCTAATCAATCATGGTGTAAAGTAAGTAATAATTCAACTCAAATATCTGTTGATGAAAATTTAGATTTTGTAAGAACAGCTATTGTTACAATTACACAAACAGAAAGTAATAATAATAAAACAATTAATATTAGTCAAGAAGCATCTAGTACAAAATATGAAAAAAGAATAGTTGCTCCTGAATTTCGTTTTCACAAACCTGAAAATACAAAAGTAAAAACTGCTGTTGTTAAATCATATAATGTAATAAATGGTCATATAATTGAAAATGAAACTGAATATTCAATAACAAAAATTATAAGAAATGATTCATATGGGCTTTATAGTTTAATTTATAATAAACTTGATATAACATGTGAAATTAGTGGACCCACAAAAACATTTCTTTCTAGGTATACAATGAAAACTCCAATAGGAGATGCAAACGGTCATGTTGCATATGATGACGGTTCACCAACTCTTGTTAATAATACAAATATAAAAGAAATATTACTTTCTGATATTTATCTTCTTATTCCTGAAAATTATATCACAATTTATCAAAAACTTATAACTCTTATAATTAATAATAATAAAGCAATAAAAGAAAAACCTGATAATGTTGTTAATAAACAAATTATCGATTGTTGGAATTTATTTCAATCTGCTGTTGCCGCTTATAATTTAGGATTTGAAAAAGATGCTGATTTCTTTATAAGTTTTATAAATTGTAATATAGATAATATAATTAATAAATATGGAGAAATATATAATGAAACTTTCTATTTCGAACATCCTGATATGATTGGAATAAGAGGAACAGAAATAACAATAGACGATATTGATTTTTATGTTAATAATGAAGATGGTAATATTTATCAAAAAGTAAATAAAGATGAAACCGATAATAAGAAAATTAGGTAAAGTTAGTATAACTCCACAAGGAGATTACGATGTTAGTCGAGATTATAAAATTCTTGATACAATAAATGATAACGGTAAAACTTTTATTGCTAAGAAAAATGTACCAAAAGGAACTCCTACTGATAATGAAGAATATTGGATGGAAATAGCTAGTGGTAAAAATGCTACTATACAAAATGTAACAGCCACTGTTGATAATCATATAGGAACTCCAGAAGTTGTTGTAACATTATCGGGGGATGAATTTAATAGAGTTATAAATCTTGAATTTAAAAATCTAAAAGGAGATACAGGAGCTAGTATAAATATTATATCTAATCTTACTGGTGAAGATGAATTACCTGATACTGGTAAATATGGAGATGCTTATCTTATTGATGGCAATTTATATTTATATGTAGAAAAAAATGGCAATGTTGTTAGTAACCCTAAATGGAATAATAGCGGTACTATTAAATTTAGTTATGAAGATTTTACACCTGAGCAAATTGAAGATTTAAAAAAACCAGCTTATGATGCAGCTAATGAAATACAAACAGATTATAATAATAATTTAAAACCAGCTGTTATAGAAGCTATAACTGAAGCTAATAAGCAATCAACTTATGCTAAAGAACAAGGAGATTATGCTAAAAGAGAAGCTGATAGAATATCAACATTAGATTTAAATATTTATAGAGTTGTTAGTGATTTACCTTCTATTCCTTCAATGACTGATGAAGATAAAAATAAAATATATCTTAAAATATCTGTTAAACAAGGAGAAACAAATAAATATGATGAATATCTTGTTGTTAATGATGCGTGGGGATTATTAGGACAATATGAAGCTGCTATTAATTTGACTGAATATGTAGGTAAAAAAGAATTAAGTGGTGAAATTGCTGAACTACCGACACTTGAAGATATATCTAAATTTGTGTGTATAGATGAAAACGGAAAAGTTGCGGGAGTGATGACAAAAGAGCGGGTTGCCTCAGTTCTGGCGGGACTGATGGGAGTTGGGTTTCTCGAAAAAGGTAATTATCACGATATTAATGAAGTGGGCACATATACGACTTATTCTAATACGCCACAACCTGGCCCATTTTTCTCGATTAAATGTGGCGATTCATGCATTCAGGAGTCAATGTCCTATGGTGGCTATTCTTTAATGGTTAGAACTTACAATCATGTTGATGGGAAGTGGAATGAATGGAAGAGCATTGCCGTATAACGCATGTTATACTACGGCTATTTAATACCCAATACAGTTACAAAAATATATGCAGGTGGAGATAATGGATTAGCATATATAAGAATGCATTATAATAGTTGGACATCATGGAAACAACTATAATATTAATTATTAATCTTTAAACAAAACAATTATGATTACAAGAACTCATTTACTTTATGCAATTATAGCAATAGCTGTAGCTGCATTGTTTGGAATTACATTTGGTATGACAATTACTTGTATGATACCTGTTAGTTTTGTTGCAATTTGTTGTGCTGCTTATGAAGGTATGCATAATAATAAAACCTATTTGAAATCAATAGTAGATGGAGCTGTTCCAGCTATTCTTGGTGGTTTATTAATTTGGTTATGTTTTGCTTTATGATAGAAAAGATAATAGATTTAATAATAAACAACTTTGATTTTTCTTTTATGATTACTATTAATGGACTTACTTATTTTATTATCAAAGTCATTGATGATATGAATGGTAGAAAAAAAGTTCCAGCATGGCAAAAAAGACTAGTATTGATTGTTTGTATTGGTATAGTTAGTGCTGTTTATATTAAAATAGGATACGGTGATATGAAAATGTTATTAAATAGTGCTATTCTTGCTCCTGTATTTTGGAAATGGTTAGCTGCTCCTATTTGTGATAAATTAGGTATTAATTATAGAAAAGTTGATGAAGTTATTAATGATAAAAGTGAATAAATAAAAGTGTAATGATAAGTCGTGTATTCCTCTACGGGCAAGCTACAATGACTTATCATTATATTAATATTAATCTATTAAATATTACAATTATGGATTGGAATGTATTCTGTATACAAGTTATTAAATTATTAACAAGAATTGCTGAAGGCGGTGAAACAGGTGGTGGAGTTTCTCCTGATGAATTTAATAAACTTAAACAACAAGTTAGTGATATACAATCTGATGTAACAACTGTTGAAACTAAAGTGATTAATCTTGAAAATAAAACTAATTTTAAACTTATTAATGAAACAGCTACAACTAAAACTATTAGTCCTAATATTTATTATAAATGGGGTGAAGTTGCTGAATTAAATATTACTTTAGGAGATGTAGCTAATGATGATATAGTTAATGAATATATGATTGAATTTATTAGTGGAACAACTGCCACTAAATTAGTTCTTCCTGCTGATTTGAAATATGAAGAACCTTTAGTAGTTGAAGCTAATAAAATTTATCAGATAGATATTATAAATAATATTGTTATTGATATTAATGTAAGTAATGTATGATAAGAAGAAGATATTTAAGAAATAAAAATAAAATAAATGTTCCTACTCCTGATTGTTATTATGATTTCAGTAAAGGTAGTAATGATGATGTAAATAGGAATACTATAAAAGATTATAGCGGTAATGGTAATGATGCTGTTGCTCATGGTTTTGCTTGGAATGAAGATGGCAGTGGATATAAAGATGGTACATTGTATTTTGATGGTGTAGATGATTATGTAAGTTTTGATGCTTTTGATAGTGGGTTTAAGACTATGTTTATGCTTGTAAAACCATTTGTTGTAAATAAAATATTATATGACCAAAGACGAAATGCAACTGTTGATAATCAATTTGCTATTTATTCTGATAAATCAACAGTTGCATATAATTCAAGAAATACTAAAGGTATTACTTATATTAATTCGGTTCTTAATAATAAATTATTAGCCAAAGAACTAATTAATAAAAAACAATGTATAACGATACTTAATAATAATTTAGAAAAAAATATTCCTCTTATTGGAACAAACATCGGCCATGAACTAAATGAAAAAATGGCACTCTATAAATTCCTCGGCTTCAAAGAAGCTCTAACAGAAGAACAGATACAAGCAGTAATTAAGAAATACAATCTCCTTGACGGAATAGATAAAATAGAAGTAAATTAACCAATTAAATTAAAAGAAATATGAAGTTTATTGTGTTACCTTTGGAAGATGCTAAATTAGTCTTCACAGAACAAGAACTTGAAACTCATAGAAAGAGTATTGATGGAACAGAGGTAATCGTACATGAAGAAACTCTTTTAGAAAAAAGACAAGCACTTGGTATGAGTACTCTTCCTGCTGATGAAGTTGGAGAAATCCAATGGACTTATCCAAATTATGAATATGGGAGTAAAGAACTAAACGATTTACTTGAAAGTGATAAATGGAGTAGTAAAGAAGATATAGTATGATAAACAATATTATTAATAAAGTAGGTGTAGATAAAATTCTACATCTACTTGTTTGCTTAAGTCTTACTTTAGAACTTAGAAGATTTATTGATTTATGGATTGCTATTGTAATAGTATTGATTATAGCAATTGGTAAAGAAGTATATGACAAATTAAGTAAAAAAGGAACTTGTGATTATAAAGATATAATCGCTGATTGTATAGGAATTATTATTGGTTGTTTATAAAATAATTTTATTATGAAAAGTATTGCAACTCTTAGTGACCAATATATTGGTTTGCAATTTAGAAAAGATAATGGATTACCTATAGACCCTACTAATATTCATTTTAAAGGTAAAGTTTATACTAATCCAAATACTCCTTTTGAATTTGAAATAAATAAAGGTGTATTAACCAATTGTGTTATTAAATATAATTTAGTTATATTGCATATTGTTCCTAATTTTAAATCTGGAACTGTAAGTATTGAAGGTAATAGATTTACAACCCCAGAAGATATATTAGGTAAATACATTAAACAAGAATTAGATATTAGTATTACAGCAAATGCTGATGTTCGTAATCTTCAAGATTATGCTATAGCTGATGTTATATTATATGGAGACGATATAGCTACACAAACTATAGACCCAAATGAAATAAAGTCTATTGTAGATAAATATTTAGCTTTAAATTTAAAAGGTATTGTTTCTCCAATTATACAAAATGAATTATCTGCTGATGTTACAAATGCTGTAACAAAAGCTATTAATGATAATTTGCCAAACGATATATCAACAGAAATAGCAAAAGTATTATCTAATAAAGTTGATTCAGAAATTGCAAAACAGTTATTAACAAAATTAGATGATGCAATTAAAAATGCTAATCTTGCTAAAAATGATTTAGAAGATGTTGATTTAGCTAAATTATATGATAAAGGTATTGATGCTAAATTAGCTGCTGCTGATTTGTCAAATGTTAAAGCTGATAATTTTGATAGATTATTAAAAGCTAATTCAGCTTTTATTGCTTTAGAAAATAATCAACATCCTGCTGTTAAAGGATTAACTGCTGATGAAATTAAAGCTTTATTTTATACAAATAGATATGAAGAAGTAAATGCTGTAGATTTTACACAATCTCCATTTAAAGATGCAACTACTTTATTAATGGTATATCAAATTACTTCTGAAGGACAAAATATTGCTCAAGTTCTTCCTCCTTATACTTCTAATCAAATAATTATGGTTGAAGTATTATATTCTAAAGGTATAACTACAGGTAGTGTTGAAATAGATGTAGTTCAAGGAGAACATATGGAAGGTGTTACTACTAAAAGTAGTATAATATTTAAAGAAAATAGCTATGCTGGATATTTTATTCCATTAAAGAATGAACAAGGTTGGGAATTTATTTCTCATGCTAAAACTCAAGTATCTACTATTGGTGCTTCTGATGAAAAAGGAAATATTGTTCCTGAAGTAAAGAATTTAAAATTTAAAAAACCATTATTCATTGAACATGATGATGATGCTAATGAAACAGGAATTGCTTTAGGAGATGTTTCATTTGTATTTAAAGATAAAATACAGAACAAAGCATTTAAATCTAAAATGCTACAATCACTTGATGGTAGTATTAGAATATCCGCTATTCCTGCTGGTCAAGATAGTGAAGGAAACGAAATAATTGATGCTGATTTATCTGTTACTTCTAAAGATAATGAAGAAGGTATATTTGCTACATTAGGTGAAGATGAATTAATTAATAGTAAAAATGCTAAAGAAAGATTATATTTTGGTGATTTAAAAGTTCAAGGTGGACAAGCTGTTTATCAAGATTTAAATACTAAATCTTTTGTTATTCAAGATATATCTACAACAGATGACCCTAATATTAGTGGTGGTACTACTTTTTTAGCTGCTGTTTATTTTGAATGTTCTCCTTTTGAAACAGCAACAGGTGTTACACAAGATGGTAATATTCAAGTTGGTTTAATGGATGATAATAATCAATTTATGACAGATATATATGGTAACCCAATGTTTGTTCAAATTGATTATAAACAAGGTGATAAAGAAAGAAAAGAATTATATCTTGGACAAATTCAAGCTAAAGCATTTACTAGAGTTCATTTTGGTATTAAATGTAATTTTGCTAATGAAGAACTAATATCTATTGGAAGCAAATCTTGCATTATGCTACAAGCTATGACAAAAGATAGTGGTTATGGTAATGCTCTTGCTGCATTTATGACATTTATAGGATATAGAATTAATTTTGATAATAAATATTATGGAGTAAATAATCTAAACTTAGCTAGAGATTTAATATATCCAAAAGCTGAATATGAAGCTGACAATGAAGATTTTTATTTAGGTGATAATGTTCATATAAACATTAAATCAAAAGCTAAAATTAAAATTGATAATTATCAATTAATTATTAAAGATAATGGTGTTGATTTGCCTATATTTTCTATTTATAAAAGATATAATAAAATAGATACTCATTTATGTAAAGGAAAAACATATAAAGCAAGTGTAAAAATTACAGATAAAAATAATGCTTTTAAAGTATCTATACTTAAATATATTGGTAATGAATTTGAAGCTCCTACTCCAGAAGTATTAAGTTATAATAATAGTTCACCTGTATTCAATAATGGTTGGATAATTACAGATGATATATTTATAACAGAAGATGTTATAAATGGAGTACATACCAAATCAGGCTCATTAACTATACCAACAGATGCTAAAGAATTTGCTATTATATTATATCCTATTGGCTCTCAAATACCTACTAGTTTAATATTAAATGATTTTGAAGGAGATATAACACCAAGTTTTAATCATGTATTTATTATAAGTAATGAACATGATGATGCAAAAATTATAGAAAATCAAAAAGGTTATGTAAAAACTACTTGTTATACTCCAAAAGGAATGGCTGCATTAAGATATACTTGTAATAGTACAGACACAAGGGTTCCTATTGGAAAAGCAGTTGGAGATAAAAATATTATAAACGATAATAGTTGGCAAGATGCAGGAGCTTATGACCCTGATAAATTACAAGGAGATTATAAATTTCTTGTTAATGGTAAAGTAAAAAGTGCTGAATATGGTTTTCTTGTTAGAAACGAACAATCTACTGTAAATAATGTAGAATTTTGGTGGGCTAAAATTAATGGAGATGGTAGTTTTACAGAAATACCAAATAGTAGAACAGCAACAACTATTGAAGCAAATAGAGTTAATCCTAAAATAGTAATGTCGAATTCTTTTAGTTTCGATGTTGCTAAAAATGATAGAGTTGCTGTATTTATGAAATCTGATAAAGATGATGGATTTTATATTGAAAGTACTACAGATGGTAAACCTTTCTATTGGTCTACATTAGTATTTGATGAAGAAAAAGAAATACCAAAAAATATAGTAGATTTAATAGAACAAAATGGTATTCAATTTACTAAAGCTGGTAAACCTGTAGATAATCCAGATAAATATTCTATATCTATTGATGTTGATACAAATAAAATAACAGTAATAACTAAATAATTAATCATTAAAACTTACAATTATGGAAAGAAAACAATTTATTAAGTTTGTTGGAACAATCCCTTATGGTTCTAAAGTTCGTGCTGGTCTTATTAGTATTTATGATAAAATTGCCAAAGCTGCTGGTATTGATAAAGCCACACAAGCTAAAGATGGTTTAATGAGTAAAGAAGATAAAAAGAAACTTGATGAACTTAAAGCATTAACTCAAGCTACTAGTACAACTCTCGGTGGAGTTAAAATTGGATATACAACAGCTGGTAAAAATTATGCTGTACAATTAGATAGTAATGGTAAAATGTTTGTTAATGTCCCTTGGGCAGATACTAATACTACTTATACTGCTGCTACTGAAAGTACATTAGGACTTGTTAAACAAGCTGCAAAAGTTGCTAAACCTGCTGATAATACCGTTGCTAATCTTAAAACTGCCATTGATAATATAATTGATGCTATGACTGCTGCTGGGCAGATGAAGGCATAAGCACTTCCCTACGGGCAAGCTACAACTACTAGTAGTGATAATAATATAATTGCTATTATTGCTGATGATGATTTTCTCGATTACCTGACTATGATTTTATTCTGACTGACATACAAAATTATATCGAACATCAACGTAGAGGGTATTTTTTGGCTCTCTGTTCGATTTTGTATATCGTTATGATGTAAATATCACGATTTGGATAAAGTCCGTCAGACAGTCTGAAAATGCGTCAGCGATAGTAGCAATTATTTTTATTTTATAATAATATTGATAATGATGTTATTAATGTTGTTAATGATGGTTAATGACATAATGTTATTCGTTATCAATAATAGTTTTGTGATAAACTTAATACATGATGATATGGCAACTTTAAATCAATTAATTAGTGAAATAGCTCATGCTGTTGGTCAACCTAATAATGTACCTTTAAGACGTAATATTCGTCAAGCTATTATTCATACTCGCAATGAATTAATAAGAAAAAGTTATGGTACTAACAGAGTAATAGACAAAGGTCTAGAACAAAGATTTAGAATAGAAATTATAGATGTTCCAGATGGAGATATTTATGAAAGTGGTGAATTATTAATTCCTGCTATTAAACGTAGTAAGAATAAAGTGCCTACTCCTGTTAGATTAACCAATGGTATGCCTTTTTTATCTGTTAGAACTATTGGATATGGTAATAGAAGTATATCGTTTGCAAAAGAAGCTACTGCTAAATTTTATCATCTTTTAGCTGGTTTTTGTAAAACTCCTGTTTATGATTATGTTAATGGTTATATTTATATATACGGAGATAATGATAGTATAAGAAATGCTGAAAATATTATTATTGAAAGTGTATTTGAATATCCACATTTGATACAAACAGAAACAATAGATACTAAAGGTGATTATATAAAAGATAATGAAGAACTTGATGATAATGAATTTCTTCTTCCTGAAGATATGATTGGCTCTATTAAAGATATTATATTCAAACGTAATATGCTTCAAGTTCCTAGAGAAACTAATGAAACTCCTGTAGATAATTTAATTAAATAATAGTTATGAAAGTAGAAATAGATTTGCAACATTTTTATACTAAGTTTCAAAGTGAAACTAATGATGTTAAAACAAAAGTCGAACAAGAATTAAAATTAGCTTTAGAAGTAAAGAATCGACATGAAGAAATAGTTTTTTCTAAAAAAGATTATATAAAGAAAACTTTTGATATTAATCTTGATAATTATCCAGAAATAAAAGAAGGAATACTAAATAAAGAATTGCGATTAGAAGTTATACAATTAATGCGTCATGGAGAAGTATATAATTCTAATAGTAGTGTTTTATATAATTTGAATGTATATCTTAATGATGTAAAAAGAGTTCATATATTATTAAAGAAAAAAGCATTACTTGATAAAAGAGCAAATTTAAGTTTTGCTGAATATAAAAGAATTGTTTATAATTATTATAGATATGGAGTTCATAAATGTTTATTAGAAGGATATATGTATTCTTTTGCTGATGAAAAGATTGAATTTCTTATTAATAGATATAAAACTGAAGGTTGTAAAAAAGATAAAAAAATGGCTGACCTTAAAGCTACTAAAACTAAATTAGATGAAATTCGTGCTAAAGGTTTAATACCTTATAATAAAGAAGATGCTGAAATAGCAAAACTGCATGGCGTTAAATATAATGGTGTTAAATATATTACTTATAAAAGAGATAATTATTATTATAAATTAGAAATGACGCTTCGATATGTTGGTCGAAAAACTAGTACAGAATTTGAACGTATTAAAACTATAAATGCTAATTTACGTGGAATGACACAAGAAGAAATTGCTAGTAAATGTAAAAATAAAGAAGAAATATATGCTCTTAATTGTGATATAACACATAAATTAGGAATATTACTTAAACATGATAAGATGTCTTATTTAAACTTTATACGAAATGCTGAACAAGACAAATTTACCAATGGAGTCTATAATCGCAAAAATAGACAACGATTTCAATCCTGATAATAGTGATTGGATTAATAGAGTTCCTGCATGGTGTGTTGATGCTATGCAACAATTAAAAATACTTTCTGTTATTAAGAAAAAACGAAAACTTAATGTTAATAATAGAATAGCATATAGTCCTTGTAATATAATTAATAATGAATTAAAAGTTTATGATAAAAGAGGATGTGCTATTGCTAATATAAATGACAAAGTTGATTGTGGCTGTCAGTCCCCTACGGGCAAGCTACAGACAGATAATGAAGAACTATCTGATACAATGTCTATAGTTTCTGGTATGTCTGATGTTACTTATGGAGAAAGTATTGCTGTTCATAATAACGATGATGATATTAATAAAAGAAATATAACATTTGACCGTTATATCTTGCCCGTAGAGGAAAGAAACTATGTGCTAGTAGATGCTAATCATATTGAATTAAATTTTAATACTGATTATATTTATATAGAAAATCTTGAAGTTGAAACTCAATATAGTGAATATTTTCAAGAAGAAATACCTGTTATTCCAAACGATGGTAATCTTATAGAAGCACTTGCTTATTATTGTATGTATAAGATGTTATGTCGTGGTATGAAACATCCTGTATTTAATCTTAATGCTAGTCAATATGGTACTAATCCTTATTATATGTGGATGCAATTAAAGAGTAAAGCTAAAGCAAGTGTTATTAATACAATACAAGGAAATATTGATACTAAAGAATGGCAAAATTATTTTTATAATTATACATTTAAACCTAGAGGATAATGAAAGTAATACCGCAATTAGATTTAGATACTCCGTATGACCAAATGTCTGATGGTAAACTTTGTCACGCTAGTAATATTATTTTAACAGCAGATGGTATTAATATTCAAAATGAAAATTCATTAATAGATTTTTCTAATATTCCTGCTGGTTATAATATTGTTGGTGTGATTTCTTGTAATGAAGAATTTGTTTTATTTTTTGATAATAATAAAATTGCAAGAATTAAAACAGACGGTAGTTATAAAGAATTAACAACCAATTGGAAATGGTGTGGTGGAGAAGTATTTGGAACATATACTTATAATGTAAATAATGAATTAATAATATCATTTAGTGAAAGAAATGCAACTAAAGATGTTGCTTTAAAAACAATCAATCTTGATAGATTTGTTTATATTGCTAATTATAATGATGATGATATTTACACAAATAGACCGATTGTTCCAATAGCAAACTTTAGTAATTATTATTTGAATAAAGGTTCTAAAATTAGAACAGGTACTTATGTTTTCTTTATTCGTTATTATATTAATGAATATGAAAAAACATTATGGTTTCCAATAGGAATGCCTATTATTGTTTATGATAAATATAATTATCAAATTGCTAAACAAACATTAGATTTAGCTTTAGTTGGAGAAATTGAAAGCGATAAAAAACCTACTGTTGTTAAAATAGATGATTATTATAACGATGATTTAGAATATTGTAATATTAGTTTAAATGTTGTTGTAAATATTAATGATATATTAGAAACAAGTAAGTTATATACTCAATTTGAATTAGGATATATTATTAATTATAACGGTGGAACTGAAGCTAGACGTACAGTAAAATATGATTATGATGTTGTTAAAACAGTTAATGTATCATTATTAGATGAAATTATAAGTCTTGATGAATTAACAGTAAGTGAACAATCTTTCTATAATGTTGGAACTTTATGTAATTATAGAAATAGAGTTTATCTTGGTAATTATAAAGTTGATAATCCTAATACCAAATTAAAAAATATTGATACATCTGGTGTAAGAATTTATTGTGTTGGAACAAATGATGAATTATCAACATTAAGTAAAAATGAAGAACAAACTTATATAACAAATTATTGTTATTATTCTTTCTTTATACATTATGTTTATAAAGATGGAACTTATAGCAATGGTATTCAAATTAGAACATTAAATAGTTATACAACTAACGGCATGAATTATAAAATGGAAAGTTATGTAAATAATAATGGAGATTATATTTATAGAGCTGACCAAAATATGAAAGTTGGTATTAGATTTGTATTTGAAAATATACCAATAATAGACGATGCTGTTGGATATTTTATTAGTTATGAAGAGCCTGAATATGTTGAAATAGGTGAGGGATTAACTACAGCAATAAATAGTTATTTATATAATGCAACTTATAAAACAGGTCTTAGTGCTGCTGCTTTTTATTTTAATTATCCTGAATTTGATATAATAGGTGGATATACTGATGTTGGTATAATAAAACAAATTGCTACATTAAGCGGTAAAACAGCAAGAAGTTCTAGTGAAAATGAAACAAAATTTTATGATGTTTATGAAAATAGTAATTTGATTGATGGAGAAAAATATGATGTATCAGGTACAAATATTATTACTCCAAATATAGATACTAATATTGGTAGAGAAGGACATTTAAAAATTACAGCAAATAAAGGAATTACTTTTAATACAAATCAATTATATGTTGGTATAAGAGGAACAGTAGATTCGAATGGACATTATGAAATAGCTAAAACGTTCTATGGTAAGAAAGATAAAAAATTAATACCATTAGGATTTATTAAATTAAAAACAGGAGCAACTGGAAATTATGGAGATGATGCAAATTATAAATATAATAATAATTATTATTTGCAAATGAATAGTGTTTATCAATTCCATTATGATGGTGTTTTAATATCAGATACAGTTGCTAATCCTACTAATTATACAACAAAGAAATTATTTTATCAAGATAATGTTATAGCTGATGGCACTCGTGAACCACATGTATTTGCTATTAGATATTTACATTTTAGTCATTATCCTTTGTTTGCTAAAAAAGCTAATTATCTTCCTAGAACAATAGCTTATAATTATAGTGATGGTTCAACAAATATACAAAAAATTAATACCGTAATAGAACCTAGTAGAGTTAATGAATTATTTAAACTTGAGGCTTGTTATTATGATTATCTAACAAAGTTGATATATAATTATAGAAGCGATTTAATATCAAACACTATTGAGAATTATTATCAAACTGTTTATCGTAGTGATGTTATATCAGATGAATCAATTGAAAATAGATGGAAAAATTTTCAAGTTGAAGCATATAAAAGAATAACAGAAAATAAAGGTGCAATAACAAATATTGTAGCTGCTGGTACATTATTGATTGTACATACTGAAAAATCAATGTTTGTATTCAATGTTGATAATACATTAAAAACACAAGATAAAGATGTACAGATGTTAATGCCAGATGTATTTGAAGTTAATTATCAAGAAGTATTTACTACAGAAAGAGGTTTTGCTGGTTTTCAAGATTTTATATCTTATAGCGTTGGTAATTATGGTTATATATTTTATGATTCTAACGCTAAAGTAATTTATCGTTATGATAATAATTCTATTGCAGAAATAACTACTGGCATTATAAATTATATTAGAAGTAAAAACATTAAACATATTTATATAGGAGAAGATAATGTAAGAAGTAGATTATTATTTAATTTTATAGATGAAGATAATAATAGTAATATATTAAGTTATAATCTTGTTAATAATGATTGGTTATCTGCTCATAGTTATACAAGCAATTATCCTTTTATATCAATGAAAGATAATATTTATATAATAGATAAGGATACTGCTTTTAAATTAAAAGAGTTTTCTAAAACAACTTATAATGAATATGTAGATAATGTTTTAAATAAAGATTTCTATAATGAAGTAATAGATGGTACTATTTGTTCTTATATAGATGTATATTTTAATAATGGTAATTATAATCAAATAAAAGTTCTTGATTTTATAACATATATAACTAATAAGTATGATACTCCATTTGAAATATTAAAAGTAAAGTTATATAGTAATTGTTGTTATAGTGGAGAACTTAATATAAGAGAAGAAAGAAAATCTATTAAAGATTATAAAAAACCATTTTATGATTTTGGTAGATGGAATTTTAATTATTTCAAAAACAAAGTTGCTGATTATAAATATGAAAATATTACAAATCGAATTAGCGGAGAAATAAATCCAGATTTAACTCTTAATGATAATAGATACAATGATAATAAATTAATGGCAGGAAAATATATAGTTGTTAGAATTATATTTAGAGATAATACACGAGAGATAGTAATAAAAGATGTTCAATCTTATTTTAATAAATAATTATGAAAAATAGATGTAAAAGACAAAAAGCATTATTTGGTATTATTAGTGGTATTATAGGTGCTAGTAAACAAAAAAAACAAGCACAAGCACAAGCACAAGCTGCAAAAATACAAGCTGCAAATCAACAAGCTGCTATTAATCAACAAATGGCAAATGCTCAAGCCCAAATTGATGCTAATTACCAACAACAACTTGCAGAAGTTGAAGCACAAGAAAAACTTAATCAAGAACAAAATGAACTTTCTGCTCAAAAAGTTGGAATACAAAGTGCGCAAAGTTTAACACAAGCATATGGAAATACTGCCGATATTAATAAAGAATTTAAGAATAGATTTATGAGATGCGGTGGCAGAAAGAAATATAAATGTGGCGGAAGAAAAAAAGCATTAAATGGAATGGGTATATTTAATATAGCTTCAGCTGTTGATAGTGGTATTGGAAATATTATATCTGCTGCGACTGCTCAAACTGGAGTTCCAGCTTATAAACTTGATTATAGTGATAGACTTAAATATCATGACCCTGTAGTTGCTAATCTTGAAGTAGATAAATCTATTGCTAATAGTTATACAGGTAAACAAGTTGGACAAAACAATGCACAATATGTTGGAACTAGTGCTGTTACTAATAATAGACAAAATAATATGCCGACTATGAGATTCCGTGCAGGTGGCAAATCAGTATTCCGAAATAGGTCAAAACGCAAATGCTAACCACATTCTTTTTGCGTCTAAGCGATTATCTTTTTTCGATTGATTAATTACAAAGGTCGATGTCAAAAAATCGCTTAGAACGCATGAGAATGATTAATTTTTATAACAATGAGAAAGAATAAAATTATAAGACCGATTAATAGTAATAGTACCATTACACCTAATATTGTTCGTGGTGGTAAAGCTATTGATTTAGGCAATAATATGTATTATATTGCTGGACGTAAACATTCTAATGGTGGAGTTGATGTTGGAAAAGATTTAGAAGTTGAAGGTGGAGAAGTAATGCAGATGAAGCCTAATGAAGTAAAAGTATTTAGTTCTGTTCCTTTCCTACGGGCAGGCTCTCCAGCTAAATTAGTTCTTGGTGGTGCTAATCCTGATGCTGTGTTTAATGCACAAGAAAATTTTAAAAATAGAAATAGAATTAAAGATGATGGCACAAAATATAGAAATGGTGGTAATAAATTAAATAATATACAATATATAATAGATAAAATAAATAATAGTGATAAAGATTTTGCTAAAAGATTAAAACAAAATAATAGACAATATATTAAAGATTGGGAAATTCCTGGAGCAATTGCTACACATAAATTAAGTGTTGGCACAGATAAAGATGGAAATAATTATATTTATCCAGAAGTGCAAAATATAAATGGTGGATTACATGATTTTACTAATCCTAAATATAAACATAATAAATGGGATGGTCAAATATCTGCTGAAGAAAGAGGAGATACTATTAGAATAAATACAATACAAGATGGATTAGATTTTACTCGTAATTATAAAAATTTAAATATATATCCTAAATTTAATTATGGAGGAAATATGATAGCAACTATTAATGGTAATGTAAAAAATGGGCTTATCCACACTATGAAATGTGGCGGTAGAAAGAAAGCTAAAGTTGGTACAGGTTTTAGAATAAATAATGATAAATATAAAATCGGAGATACTTTTGATTATAAAGGGCAAAAATATTATGTAGATGCAAGAAATGAAGCTGTACCCGTTTCAGCTGATTTGTCTAAAGCTAATCCTTATGGCATTACAAATGCTATTAAAGCTGTCGATTGGTTAAAAGCTCAAGAAAAATATATTCCTGACACAATTACTATATCAAATAAATCTACAAGCAAACCTGCAAACAATACATCTGATACAAATACAATTAGTATTCCACAATTAAATGTTGGTAATATTGAAACATATTTTTATAATCCTAAAACTATATCAACTACTGCCAAAAGAACTGTTGGTTCAAATGCAAAATCAACTAATAATTTAGTTAAACCGATAGTTGATGATACTTCTTTAGCTGTTCCTTATACTCAGCCTGATAAAATTTCTATTCCTAGATATACAGAAGATGTTTATAAAAGACCTTCTTTGGCTAGCATGGCAAAAGAAATAGAAGATGTTGATACAATTAATTTAGCGAGACAATATACAAAACCAAATAGATTTAATAGATTTACTGATTGGTTTAATAACAATCTTGATAAAATTAATTTATATACTAATTTAGGGGGAAGTGCTATTGATTTTATAAGTAGTGCTATTATAAATAGTAAAATGCCAACTGTTGATTTACCAACAATGACTGCTCCTACTTTAGCCAATCTTCCTGAAATTAAACTTGCTGAAATTAAAGATTTGGAAGCACCTGTTACTGTTGCTGCTGCTAAACTTAAAACTCGATATAATGCCAATCCTCAATTAGCTAAAATTGAAGATGAAACTAGAAGAACTATGAATGAAATTGATAGAAATACTTCTAGTAGTAGAGTTGCATTAGCTAGAAAACAACGTGCTGCTATTCAATCACAAGAATCTAAAAATCAAGTTTATGGTCAGAAAGAAAATATAGAAACAGAATTAATGAATAAAGATAGATTAAATGCACAGCAAGTTGCTCAAGCTAATGCTGCTACTTATAATCAATTCTTAACTGCAAGAGCACAACAAGCAATGCAGAAAGCACAGTTGAAGATGATGGTTGATAGGGCTAATATTGGTAATAAACTTGCAGTAGACCAATTTAATGCAAATTCTAAACTTGCCGTAGACCAATTTAATACTAACAATTTAATTAAAGAACTATTATTTAATAATAATGTTAGAACAACACAACTTGGTAATTATGCAGCTGGTATTGGTAATCTATTTAGTAATATTAGCGGAAGTCTTAATAATTATATGATAAATAGAAATGCTAGATTACGTGATGAAGAAGTGTTGCGTTCCCTACGGGCAAGATACAAAGAGATACCGCAAGAAATAATGGATTATATATTAAATAAATAACTATGGCTTTAAATACATTTAGATATAAAGATTATGCTTATACTCCTAAACATAATCTAGAAGAAGTTGCTAAAACTTATGACTATTTACAACAAAGACATGATTTAGCTATTGAAAAAGAAAATCTTATACAACAAAAATTTGCTGAATTAGATTTAAATAGTGCAGAAGATGAATGGCGTGCTAATAAAATGAATGAACTTCAGACAATGATAAATGATGCGTCAATAGATGGTTTTAAAGGATATGCACTGAATGATATTATAACACAAGGAACAAAAATGCTTACAGGAGCTGATGTTCGTGGTAGATTAAAAGCTCAACAACAGTATAAACAATATATAGAAGGTTTAGATAAAAGAACAGATTTATCAGAAGATTATAAAAATGTTTTTAAAGAAATAAATACTTATAGTTATCAAGATAAATTTGATGATAATGGTAATATTATTGGTGGTACAGATTGGAAACCAACAAAAGAAGCTGTATCAGAAATACCATTGATTAATATATTAAAAGGTGGTATAGAATTAGCTGCTAAAGATGCTGGTAGAAGTAATATTACAAGATTTTTAGATAAAAATGGAAAAGTAATAACAGACCCAACAGCAGATAATGTTTTTGATGGTCAAGTATATAATACTACAACTAATCAATGGGAAAGTCTTGGCAGAGATAAAATAATGAAAGGTATTCAAGCATATATTGAAACAACGCCTGGAATTAAAGCTAGTCTTAAACAAGATTATGATGTTGCTATTTATAAACAAAAGAAATATGGAGCAAATTCTGATGTTGAAGATAAAAATGGTGTTACTTTATCCCCTGAACAATATCTACAAAAAAGACTAGAACCAGGTATTCAAGCTGCTATATATAATAGAAGTTATACAACTACTACTTATGGTAATGGTCTTGCAACTTATAAAGCTGCTTTAAAAGCTCAACAAAAACAATTACAAGACCCTTATAGATTACCTGGATATAGTACAGAAGGAACTCCTATTACTATTAATTATGATTATGCTGCAAATCTTCAAACAGATAAACAAAACTCTACAGCTAAATTAAACGAAATAGTTAAAACAATAACAGGTGAAGGTATTAAACAAGATATGTCTAATGCTAGTTCTGCTGATTGGAAAAATTTAATAGAAACAACTGTTGCTAATAGTAATTTAACTCCAGCTGAAAAATCTAAATTAATATTAGAAAGTAGAAAAGCTATTCGTAAGCTAGAAGAAGCTAATGTTAATTATAAAGAATTGACAAAAGGTTTAGGAGAAGAAGATACTTCAACAATGCGATTTATTTCTAAAGTAAATGGTGGAGCAGATATTGATGCTACAACAGCTGAAGGTAAACAAGTTATTGATAAAGTTAATTCAATATTTGGTGATGCTGGTAAATATTTAAGAATAACAACAGATAGTGATAATTTTTATACTAATCTAAAAACTATATTATCAGGTAATACAAATAGTGGTTTAAAAGAATTAGGATATAGAACAGGTGTTGATTCTGCTGGTAATAAATATATTGAATTAGATAAAGATAATTATAATCAAATTATATCTTTTGCTAATGCTATAAAAGAAAGCAAAGATAGAATGAGTTTAGGCGAATCATTATTTGATGATGTTCATTATAATGTTTTAACTGCAAATGGTAATACAGTAACAAGACGTGGAGGTACAAATTATAATGATAACTATGCAGTACCATTATTAATGAATGATATATACAGAATATATGAAAATGCTAATAATAATGTAAAACGTAGATTTGCTGATATTGCTCCTCAACAAATTACTATATCTAATGAAAATCTTCCTTATCAAACTTTTACTGAACAAAAGTTATTGCATGATTATACTTTAGGTAAGATTGATGAACAACAATATAATCTTTATGATAAACAACTAAAAGCTGATTTAGAAAATAAACTTATTAGTGCTAATTATCCTCAAGTAAATATATTTACAACTGAAGATACTGATGGTGCTGGAACATTAAGTAAACAAATTGAAAGTGAAGATAGATTAGAAGTAGGAAAATTAATTAAAGCCGCTGTAGGTGCTGGCAGATATACAGCAAGTGCTGCTCACAATGCTGTTCATGGTAATGGTACAAATATTACAATATATGCAGCGACTGACCAAGATGGAACGCCTAAAGGTGATGCTCAAACATTCTTTATTCCTGGTCTTATATTAGAACAAGCAGCTAATGAATTTGATAATAGTCCTAAAACAATTGCTTCAGATAAAATCACTTTAGGTAATGAAACTAATAGAAAAATATATTTAACAAGTTCTATTGAAACTCCAACATTAGGTGGACAAACTATAGATTGTTTAGGTAATAATCAATTTGTATATAAAACAGATACAGGAACTTATCCTATTTCTAGAAAAGCTGCTGTTGATATAACAGAAAGTATTGAAAATTATCATCAAATAAAAGATAGTTTAATATCTGGAGATATATATCAAGATACAAGCTATACACCTGATGAAATAAATGATGCCATAAAAGAACAAATAAATAATATAGCTGCTAAAATTGCAACAGCTTATGGTAGACTTAATGATTATGAATATATTAGAACATCTTTATTAAATGATTTAAAAGAATAAGATTATGAACATAATAGATATTATTAAAGGTAAAGATAAAAGACCTAATCCAGAATATAATCCTAAAACTAAAAAGGGGGCTTTAGAGCCTCCTTCTATTGTTAATACAGATTATAATAAACGTGATGACTTTGCATCTAATATATTGGAAAATGTTATACCTAATCAATATGGTTTAAGTTATTTAGGTGACCCGACTAAATATACAGAATATGATGTTACAGTTAATCCTGTTAATACAGTTGAAGAATTAAATAAAGAACGTGCTAATAATCAATCTGTATTTGAACAAGGTGCTTATGCTATTGGTCAAACATTAAATGAAATAACAACAGGAACTGTATTAGGTGCAGCTGATTTAGCTTCTATATTAATAGATGCAATGGATGGAGATTTATCTTATGAAAGACCTGATATAGTTGAATCTCTTGCACAATTTAAAGAGTCTATTAATGAACAAATGCCGATATATAGAGAAGACCCAACTAAAGCATTTGATGTTACAGATTTTGCATGGTGGGCTAGTAATGCTCCTAGTATAGCTAGTAGTTTAACTTTAATGGTTCCTGGAGTTGGAGTTAGTAAAGGATTATCTAAAATTGGTAGTTTACTTAGTATTAATAAAGCTGGTAATAAATTAGCAAATGTATTGAAACTATCAGAGAAAACTAGAGAACTTGCTGCTAAAGGTATAGATGCTACTAAGACTGGTATTACAATGCGTATGTTAGAAAATTATCAAGAAGCTAATCAAACTAGTCAAAATGCTTATGATTATGCTATTAAAGAACTTAATAGTATGGACACTAAGCAACGTGCTGAATTTGATAAAAACAATCCAGAATATGCAAATAAAACAAATGAAGAAATAGCAAAAGATATAGCAAATAATGCAGGAGATGAAAGTTTTGATTTTAATCTATGGAATACTATGTTTGATATAGCACAAGTATATGGATTAAAGAATATGTGGTCAAAAGCATTACAAGGTAGTAATACTAGAAAATTACAAAAACTTAATAAAGCTGCTGCTGCAAAATTTGGCGATGAAGCTGCTGTTATACAAGAAGCAATAGCTAAAACTACTTTTAAAGATAAAGCAATAGATAAGATAAAAGATATTGGCTATGGTATTGCAACAGGCACTCGTAATGAATGGACAGAAGGTATAGAAGAAGCTATAAACTATATCGGTAGTGAAAAAGGTATGGAATTAGCTAAACTTGCTTTTGATAAAGATACTGATATTAAGACTGTTAAAGATTATCTTAAAGACCCAATGATGTGGGAGTCAGCTTTTTGGGGTGTTATTGGTGGTGTAGTATTTAGTGGTGCTGCTGATGCTGCTGGTGGATTTATTCAAAGAAAGCTAAATAAAGAATGGACAAATGCTGAAGATAAAAAGAAACAAGAAATACTAAATAGACAATTACATTTTCAAAGATATAATGAAGCTATTAATAGTATTAATCAAAATAAAAACCCTTATATAACAATTAGAGATGCTGAAGGAAATCAAGTTGCTGCCGATATTATTAATGATACAGAACGTCAAGAACTAGAAAAACTTGCTCGTAATTCTTATTTTGATGGAATGATAATAGATGCTATTGATAATGGTAATCTTGAATTGTTAGAAGAATTTGCTAGAGATACAAATATAGCAAAAGGATTTAAAGAAAAACTTAATATTAAAGATAATGAAGCGTTAGAACTACAAAAACAATTTATTGAAAGACTTGATAATACAAAAGAATTGTATTTGAATGTATTTGATAAAGTAAATAAAGTTGGTGGTAATTTTGATATTGGTCGTATTATAGCAAGACAATTAGTAGAAGAAAATAATAAAAAACAATTATATGATACATTGAAGTTATATAATGATAATTTATATAATAAAGTAATGGCTGATGATAATATAAATATTAGTCAAGAAGATGTTTCTGCTATTGAAAAACTTGTTTATAGAAATAGAATACGTGCTATTGAAAATCAAATATTTAATACAAAAACTGATGCTAATTTATCAAAAAGAGAAAAGAAACAATTATTAGATGAATTAGAAAATCAAAAGAAACAATTAGAAGAAATACAACCAGCTGATTTATATGATGAAAATGGTGTTGTAAATGACAAACAAATAATTGATACTGCAAAGAAAGTTCGTGATAATTATTCTGATGAATTTAATACTATATATGGAAAGTTTGATAATGACTTGAATTATAGATTAAATGAAAAGAGTGTTGATTTGACAGAACCAGCTTTAAAGAAAAGAGTAACAGAACTTAGAAATGTTCTTGATGAAAGTAGAAGAAAAATTATAAACAATGCTATTAAAACTCAAAATGATTTATATAGAAAATATAGAGATAATTTTGATGTTACTAATATGGAAGAAAAAGATGCAGATGCTTATAATACATCTTTAAAAGTTTTACAAGAAGCCGAATATGATTTAAATAATCTTGAATTACAAAAAGAGTTTATAGATGAAGAATTAAACAGACAAGCTGCTTATGATGAAACTGTAAATAAAGATGATGATGTACCAGAATTAGATGGCAAGCCTGTTGATAATGACATCGCATCCTCTACGGGCAAGCTAGAAGAAGATATAACAACTGATACATCAAAAACTCCTGAAACTACTATAACTCCTGAAGCTGTTCCAGTTGCAACAGATACTAAAGATGATAAAGCTAGCAGTAGCTTGCCCGTAGAGGATAATGCTACTACAGCCACAGCAGAACCAACTCTCAATCTTGCTGAATTAAGCGAAAATGAATTATATGATGCTGCTTCTGAAGAATTATATAATCAATTGGATAGTATTGCTGTTGCTTCTAATGTTAATATTGATGAATTAAATGATAATGAATTTGCTCAATTTGCTAATAATAATAAAGAAGCAATATTAAATAAATTATTAGAATTAGGATTTAGTAAAGAAATAGTAGATAATACATGGATGAATACTATTAGCGCTTTTACTGATGATTTAGCTGTATTTGGTGATAATAATCAATTACAAAGTGCTATATCAGAAAGTGATAGAGTTTTATTGAAAAATGCTACATTGTCTATTATTAAGAAAAAACCTAATAAGAAACAACGACATATAATTGCTATATTAGAAGAATTTGCTAAAAAGCAAGCAGATAATGGTAAAACTTATGGTCGTACTATAAAAGGTAAAACTTATATTAACGCTGATACTTTAACACAATATATTTATAATTTATCTAATAATAGATTAGTAGCAGAATTTTTATATGATGAAATTAAATCATTTATATATAGTAAAAATAATACAGAATATGTATTAACTGATAATGATACAATATTAAATCTTAGCAAAGAACAATATAAAAATAGATTATTAACATTAACAAGTAGAGAAAAAGCTAAACTTGAAGAATATATTCCAAATAATGCTAATATTGATGATACTGATTTTGAAACTATAACAAAATTAAATCCTGGCGATGAATTAGAATATGAATATGATACTTATCTTGGTAGAATTATATTAAGAAAAGATGGAAATTTTGTTGGTTATCTTGGTGTACCACAAATAGATAATGAAGGTGTTTATAGAACTACTAATGAAGGTTGGTTATACGACATTACTTTAAATGAAAGTTTTGCTAAAAGTAAATTAAAAGACTTTATATTAAAAGTATTTACTGAACCAACCGAAGATTTAGAGTCTGCTTTAAGAGCATTTGCTTTTTCTAGAAATAAAAAAGATGATGTTAAAATTTATCGTGACCAAATATTTATAGAATTATCTAGTTATCCAGAATTTATTAATTTTAGACAAACATTAAGCGAAATACAAGAAGAAGCAGAAAAGCAAATAGAAAATATTGTAATGCATATTGGAAAACTTTATGCTAGAGTTGCGGCAGATAATTTTAATATAGAAGAAAGTGTTAATAATTGGTTTAATAAATTAGCCAATAGTTATGCTCAAGCACATGTTGTTGCAACTAAAAAAGCTAAAGGTAAATTTGTTATTGATAAATTATATAAAGGAACAATTAATTTATCAGACCCAAAAGATAAATCTAAATTAAATAATATAACAAAAGTAATAGATGATTATAATGAAGATAAATATCCATTAGTTACAATTACTAAACCTAATAATTTACAATTTGCTAATTCTCTTGTTCCAAATATTGTTAATGGTTATCCTATTGTTGGTATGACTATGATTGCTATACCTAGAGAAAATGGACAAACTAGTTATGCTTATTGTTATCAAAAAGAATTATCAAGTAATGATATTAGTCCATTCGGTAAACAATTAATAGATGCTACACAAGAAGAGTTAAAGAACATTATTACTAGATTTATATCAGATAATACTTATAGTTTTAAACAATTCTCTAATGATGTATTTGCTTTAACAGGCAATAGCGGTTTAATTAATATAAATGTAAAACCTGGTAAAAGAGGTAATAGTATTGGTTTTCAAACTAAAGATAATAAATGGCTATTTAGTATTTATGATGATGCTAGTGGTAGAAAATTACAAATAAATAGTATTGAAGATACTAAATATAATATTACCGATAAAGCTCGTGGTGCTACAATAAGAACCATTAATGATGAATATATTCAAAATGAATTAAAGAAAAATATTAATAATTTATTTACAAATGCTACAATTGGTATTCCATTTAGTTTTATAAATGATAAAGTTAAAATACCTGTTGCTACAAAATATTATAAAAGAGAAAATGGTAAAACAATAATATCTGTTGGTAAAGTTAGTAAAGAATTTAATAGTTATCAAGATTTTCTTGTTAGTAATAATTTTCTTTCAACTAATTTACAAAATTTACCAAAAAATGAAGATAATACTATTAGTGGAATATTTCATAAAACTAATTTAACAACAGTTCAAGTTGTATTTAAAGCGGATGAAACAAGTTGGATTAATACAGCTAATTTATTAGATGATAAAGTTAATGCAGAATTTGTTATCAAACAATTAGCTATTAATAAAACTAATAATGCTTTACGTGAAATGTTTCGTAATAACAATGAAGTATTAGGATATATCGAAGCATTAGAACATATTGGTATATTACCAGAAGTTATTAATATTGATAATATAGTTGATACAGAAGCAAAACCTATATATGCTTTGTATGATATTAATACAAAAGAAATTACTTTAAATGGTAATCGTATTGGTAATATGAATTATGGTAGATTAATTAGAACTATTATTCATGAAAGTCTACATAAACAACTTGATACAGTTTATAATAAAGAAAAAGCATTAAATATTATTGAAGATATATATAATAGATATAAACAATATGTTGAAGAATTAGAAAAGAAAGAACCTAATAATGAAGATTTACCATATCTAAAACAATTTATTGATATAAGTCAAGATAGAGATATTAATCTTGAAGAATTTCTTGTTGAATCTTTAACTAATAGAGATTTAATGTCAACTTTAAATAAAATACCAGCAAGTAGTAGATTTAAAGATAAAGTAAAGAATTTATTTCAAGAATTATTACTTGTAATAGCAGATATGCTTGGTATTGAAGTTGATAGAAATTCTTTGTTATACAGAGAAATGATGTTACTTAATAAAATAACTAAAGGTAGAAGTAAAAAAACACAAGCTAAAAAAGTTATTCAAACAACATTAGATTTTAAAGATGAACAAGATGTAAATAAAGTTGAAGAAGAAAAACAAGAAATAATAAAGACTGATGATGTTCAAAATGATAATAAAGATACTAGTAATACAAAAAAGAATATTAAAAAGAAAGGTCTTAGATTTAGTATTATTAATGAACAATCAGTAACAAATTTCAATTCTGTCGTCAATAACATTTCGCCATCATTACAAGCTGCTGCACGCCAAATGCTGACCACTGACGAACTTTCTATATATTGTATGTAGTATGTATCGGATTTCGATAAAAGTCCGTCAGACAGCCTAAAAATCATGTTCTGACAAGGCATCAATTTTTCAATTTGTCATAGTCAGAACATGATGTTGTTATTAATATTATTAATTAAATACTTACTAATATGAGTTGTTCTAATCTTACACTTAACAATTATCCTAAACTTCGTTCTTATATTGAGAATAATGCTGCTATCGGTACACAACTTTATAATGATTATTTAGCTACAGTTGGTACTGCTGAATTTCAAAAAGCTTTAGATAAAAAAGGTGTTAATGCTAAAACTTCTCCTAAACAAGCATTTGAAATATTGAAAGAAGTTTATAATGCTAAAACAAAGAATTTGCAATCTTTGCAAGAAGGTATTGATAAACATCAAACAGGTAGATTTACTAGCAAACTTGCTAAAATAGAAGCATTGAATTTTATTGCTAGTAATATCGCAAGTGTTTATACTATTGATAAATTTAATAATAATAAAGAATTTAAATCTTTAAAAGATATTATTAATTATGTAAAAGAAGGATTATTAAGTTTTATAGAATATAATGTAGAAAATAAATTAGAAGATGATGATGTTTTAAAAGAAGAATATAATAAACTTATTGCTGAAACATCAAGAACTATTGCATTAAAGAATATCATTGAAAAATTAGACAATAATATTCTTCGTAATCAACTTGCTGCATTTGAAAGTCTTTCCGATAAAACATTTATCGAAGAATTAAAAATGAAGCGAGATGTTGCTGCATTATATGGTCAAATTGATTTAGAATTTGAAGCTGTTGAAGATGAAAATAAAGGTAATCAAGAAGAGGAAGGAAGTAATACAGAAGATGTAGATACTGTTGATGATATGTCTAAATCATGGGAATTAAACATTGGTGAAAAGAGTGATTTTAAAGGACATATAGAAGAAGTTGTTAAATATAAACTTAATAGTATTCCAAAACTTATTTCTATTGATTATACTTTAGATAAGAAAGGTAATCCTGTTTATCAATATGATAGAGGTGCTGAAGCTGGATTTATTCAATTTATGGATGGACAATATCTTGCTGGAGTAT